>Ga0255759_10005576_pt1 | contig 10746 bp, 12 predicted proteins | sample 101ome_20_FD_179959 | JGI IMG/M metagenome (GOLD analysis project Ga0255759, IMG submission 179959) | Coastal salt marsh microbial communities from the Groves Creek Marsh, Skidaway Island, Georgia - 101404AT metaG (version 2) | ecosystem: Environmental > Aquatic > Marine > Intertidal zone >...
AATATGTACTGATAACAATACGATAAGTGATGAATTTAAAGTGCTTCCATTTGTTGAGTCGACCCCAGGAGCATCAAGTTTTGAAGTTTTCTTTTCTCTACTTTTTGATTTTTTCAAAACTAATGAACTGAACATTGACTCATTAATAGATAAAATTTCTCATAATCCTCGTAAAACCTTTAATATAGATAATGTTGAAATAGCAGAGAAAAGAATTGCAAATTTTTTTCTATTTGACCCAGATCGTGAATGGAACTATACAATAAATAATGTTGAAAGTATCGCTGTTAATAGCCCTTTTAAGAAAAAAAAAATCAAGGGTAAGATTGTTTTCACAATATCTGATGGAAAAATTACTTTCAATAAGCTATGAAAATTATTTCTTGGAATGTTAATTCTATAAGAGCTAGAGGGGGTCATGTAAACAAAATATTGCATGAAGAGAAACCAACTGTACTCATGTTGCAAGAAACAAAAGTGCAAGACGATGATTTTCCTTTCCAAGAGTTCTCAGATATGGATTATAAAATATTTATTTCAGGTCAAAAATCATACAATGGCGTTGCTATTTTTTCAAAATTAGACGGCCATACTGAAAATTGTTTTACGAAAAATTTCGAGGAACAAAAAAGATTTATTATGCTTGAAACAGATAAGTCTATTTTTATAAATGTCTATGTGCCAAACGGCAATCTTATTGATACAGAGAAATACGAATATAAATTAAATTGGTTCAATAGTTTAAATTCGTATTTAAAAAAGATTATAAAAACAAAAAAAATGATTTTAATTGGTGGTGATTTTAATATTGCTCCATTTGAAAGTGATATTTATAATTTTAATTATTTTGAGAAAAAAATACTTTGCACTAAAAATGAAATACAGCTATATAAAGATCTTATACACATTGGTTTTTATGATGTTTTCTATGAAAAAAATTTTCATGAATACACTTGGTGGGATTATAGAATAAATAAATCAAATTTAAATAATGGTGCGAGGATAGATCATTTTTTTTGTAATCAAAATAAAAATTTTAATGTAAAGGTATTAAAAGCATATAGATTAATGGAAAGGCCATCAGACCATGCTCCAATTGTATTAGATAGTATATAAATTAAGTATTAATTTTTAAATCAAATATTTTTCTAGTTAATGTATTTCTTCCAAGGCCAAGGATTTCTGATGATTGAACTTTTTTACCATTAGTTAATTTCAATACAGCTGAGATTACGGTCTTATCAAATTGGTTAGATAATTCTCTTATTTTATTGAAGTCTTGAGAATGATATAGATTATTTATATGGTCGATTAAATTATTTTGCCAATTATCATCCTTTCTATTATTTATTTTATCTACGAAGAAATCACGTGGAATATCTTCATATGTTATTTCGTTAACGGGAGTCATTATTGTTGCAAAATGACAAAGATTCTGTAATTGTCTTATGTTACCAGGCCAGTAGTACTCTTTTAGTCTTTTGGTGGCATTTTCAGAAAAAACTTTCTTTTCAATTTTTAATTCAAGAGCACTTTTTTCTAAAAAAAACTCTAGAAGATTAGGTATGTCATCTAGACGCTCTCTAAGGGGAGGTAAATTAATTTTTATTACATTGAGCCGATGATAAAGGTCCTCCCTAAATAGCCCATCTGCAACCAAAGACTCAAGATCTTTATTTGTGGCAGTAATTAATCTCGTATTAGTTTTTATTGGGTTAATACCTCCAACTCTATAAAAGGAGGAATCACTTAAAACCCTTAAAAGACGAGTTTGAAGTTCCAGAGGCATATCACCTATTTCGTCTAAAAATAAGGTTCCCTCACTTGCTTGCTCAAATCGCCCAATTCTTCTACTATTAGCCCCTGTAAAAGAGCCCTTTTCGTGACCAAATAGTTCTGACTCTAACAATTCTTTAGGTATCGCAGGTGTATTTAATGCAACAAATGGTTTTTTTGATCTTTTACTATTCAAGTGAAGTGATTCAGCTACCAATTCTTTACCAGTACCTGATTCACCTATTATTAACACGGTAGAGTTAGTTAAAGCTAGCTTTCCTATAGCATTGAATACAGGTAACATCGATTTAGATTTTCCAATTATTTTGGGTACAGAATCGATTTTTGATTTTGGTGAGCTTGATTTTTTAATAGTTCTATCAATAATGTTCAAGATAGAATCTAAATCAAATGGTTTGCTTATAAATTCCGTAGCACCTTGCTGAAATGCGGTTAATGAAGAGTCTAGATCAGTAAAGGCACTCATTAAAATTACAGGGAGTTTAGGATATTTTGATTTAATGAAATTTAAAACATCAATACCATTTATCGAGTTCATTTTTACATCTGTTAAAACCAACTCAGGTGCGTCTGATTGGAGTGATTCTATTAATTCCTCACCAGAATCAAAGATTTTATAATCAAAGTCTTCGTGTTCTTCAAACGCTTTTTCAAAGACCCACCTTATTGAACTATCATCATCAGCTATCCATATTTTTGGCATCATATTTGGTTCCTAACTATCTATTGTATATTTGGAAGTGAGATTTGAAATTGCGTTCCAAAACTATCAGAGTTAACTAAATTTAGAACTCCATCATTCTGGTAAATAAGACTTCTCGATAAACTTAGCCCTAATCCAGATCCATTTTTTTTTGTTGTATAAAGAGGTTCAAAAATTTTATCAAAATCATTTATTTCAATTCCTGAACCATTATCTTTAATCATGACTTCAATATAGGAAGAATTTTTTTTTATGAGACTATCATTAATTTTTATTTTTGTGTTCAAAGTGATTTTACAATTTTCTTCAGTGGATTGAACTCCATTCAGAATTAAATTAAATATAGCTTGATAAACTTGAGAAGGATCACAGAGAATTTCTGGAATGCTAACATCATATTTTCTTATAAATTTTACTTCGGGGTATTCAACTAAGATTGTTTTTATTACACGCTCTATAATTTCATGAATATTAGCCCTCATAGTTGTGCGTTTTTTATAAGGACTTAATAAATTATCTATAAGGTCTTTAAGTCTATTGGTTTCATTAATTATCAAATTTGTGTATTCATGATATTGGAAGTCAGTTTTTCTTTCCAAAAGTTGAGCTGAACCTTTCATAGCCCCCAAAGGGTTCTTAATTTCGTGAGCTAAATTTCTTAATAATTCATGGTAAGAATTCTCATGATTAATTAATTTGTGTTGCTCTTCTATTTCTTTTTTCATACTGGTATTAAAAATTTCGTACAAAAAAGAAGTTTGTGAATTATAAGTAATACTTTTGATTGAGATCGAGTAATATTGATTTCTGATAGAGCAATCATGCAATTTATAAGATATATTTCTGTCAAGTGATTTGATAGACAGGTCATGAACTTGTTTGAAGTTATCAAGGAAAAGATAAAGTTCTTTATTAATTATTTTACTTTTACTTGTTAGAAAAACGTCTTCACAGGAACTATTTGCAAAAATGATCTCAAAATTTTTATTACATATAATTAAAACTGTCTCTGTTTGAGCAAAAATTGATTCCATGAAAGTGAAAATGGGGGCATATAGCCCCCAAAAATAATTTATAGTGAATAATATAATTCAAATTCTAGAGGATGTGTAGATAACCTAAATTGAGTAACCTCCTCCATTTTTAAGTCAATGTATCCATCTAGCATATCATCTGTAAATACGTCGCCTTTCTTAAGAAAGTCTCGATCTTTGTCAAGTGCTTCTAATGCTTGATCAAATGAATGACAAACAGATGGGACATCTTTAGCTTCCTCAGGGGGTAAATCATACAGGTTTTTATCAATCGGATCGCCGGGATGAATCTTATTCTCGACTCCATCAAGTCCAGCCATTAAGAGGGCTGAGAATGCTAAATATGGATTAGCCATCGCATCAGGAAAACGAGTTTCTACTCTTCTCGCTTTTGGACTACTAACAAACGGTATCCTGCAGGCCGCAGATCTATTACGGGCTGAGTATGCCATAAAAATCGGTGCTTCAAAACCTGGAACCAGTCTTTTGTAAGAGTTTGTCGTAGGATTTGTAATTGCATTTAAAGCTTTAGCATGTTTAATTATGCCACCAATGTAATGTAGAGCAAATTCAGATAAACCAGCGTATCCATTCCCGGCAAATAAATTTTCACCATTTTTCCATATAGATTGATGGACATGCATACCTGAACCATTATCTCCAACTAATGGCTTTGGCATAAATGTAGCGGTTTTACCGTAGGTGGCTGCAACACTTAAAACAGTATACTTTAAGATCTGATTCCAATCAGCTCTTCTTACAAGTGAATTAAATTTTGTTCCAATTTCACACTGACCTGCACCACCAACTTCGTGGTGATGTACTTCAACATCAACACCCTGTTCTTCTAATGCTATACACATAGCATTTCTAATATCCATCAGTGAATCAACTGGTGGAACTGGAAAATAACCGCCTTTAACCGACGGTCTATGAGCTAAGTTACCGCCATCATAATCAATATTTGAACTCCAAGTTCCTTCTTCTGAATTAACTTTGAAGGAAGCCTCTTCCATTGAGTTTTTCCAATTGACAGAATCAAATACAAAAAATTCTGGTTCCGGTCCAAAATACACAGTATCACCGATACCTGTTGACTTCAGATAAGATTCTGCTTTTTTAGCAATTGATCTTGGATCCCTCTCGTATCCAAGGCCAGTTGAGGGTTCAACAACATCACAAGTAATATTGAGAATATTTTGTTCTGCAAAAGGATCCATTCTTGCAGAGTCAGGATCGGGGATTAATAACATGTCAGAGGCTTGAATACCCTTCCAACCAGCAATCGAAGAGCCATCGAACGCATGACCGTCCGAAAATTTAGATTCGTTAAATGTTGATGCAGGAACGCTTACATGTTGTTCTTTTCCTTTTGTATCGGAAAAACGTAAATCTACAAATTTAACATCTTTCTCCTCTATCATTTTAATTATGTCTGAAGGTGACGCCATTATGATCTCCTAAATATTATTTATAAATTTGTTGTATAATTGCATTAATTGTGCCAAAAAAAATTATATTAACTTTCAATTATTTAGATTAAATTGATAAAAATAATATTTTTTTTTTGCACTAAATTATGTCACTTTTGCCCCATTATAGAACATAAAATATGAATATTAAAGAAATTATTCAATCTGCAGTTCAAAGGTCTGTTCAAAAAAAATTAAATTACAAAGGTGAGTTGTATCCTCACGAGGCCTATTTTTTGATGCAAAATGAAAATTATTTTTTAGTTGATATTAGAACAAAAGAAGAACTAAATCTTGTTGGGTTTATTCCAAATTCACATTGGATTGAATGGACAAGCTACGTTTCAGGCCAAATAAATCCTGAATTTATTAACCAGATAAATAATAAATTTCTACTCAACGATTCAATTTTTTTAATCTGCAGAAGTGGTGCTCGATCACATGATGCAGCTAATTTTTTAAAAAAAAATGGTTTTAATAGCGTTTACAATGTTATTGAAGGGTTTGAAGGGAAAAAAAACGCGCATGGTCAAAGAGGAAAAATCTCCGGTTGGAAATTTAAAAATCTTCCTTGGTCTAATACATGATTATGAAACCTAAAAAAATTCCAATACAAATTCTGTACCACCCAAAAATTATAAAATTATTATTTTTTAAATAAAGAATCAGTAATTTTATTGCTAATAAAGCTGTGAAAAAAGAAATTAAAAAACCACTTGTTATTATTATAAGGTCTTCATAATAAAGATTTTTATAGTTCTTATAGAGATCTAAAGATGCTGCTCCAAACATTACCGGAATGGCAAGAAAAAAAGAAAATTCAGTTGAGGCTTTTCGATTAAGTCCATTCAACATTCCACCAATGATGGTGGCACCAGATCTTGATGTACCAGGAATAAGAGCCAAGCATTGAAATAAACCAATATATATACATTTTTTTTTGGTTATGTTTTCAAAGCTTGTAAAAGTAGTTTTTAATTTTCTATTTTCAATAATAATAATTATTATCCCACCAAGTACTAGTGAAAAAACTACAACTAAAGGGTTAAATAAATTTGATTTGATAATTCCATGAAAAAAAAAACTAACAATGCAGCTGGTATTGAAGCCAAAAATATTATTTTAATGGCAGAATAATTATCTTTTTTTTGAAAAAATATGAATTTTATAAGTTTAGACCTATATTCAACACAAATTGCGCTAATAGCCCCAAGTTGAATTACTACAATGTATATCAGAGAATTTTCATATAGGTTATCAAAAAAATAGTCTAATAATATTAAATGTCCGGTACTTGAAATTGGTAGAAACTCAGTAATACCTTCTACAATTCCAGTTAAAAGCACATATATGACCTCTTGCATTCCTATACGTAAATATTAGACCCAGATTTTTTAAATTCCTCAGATTTCTTCTTCATTTCAGACTCAATATTTTTTAAATTAATAGTTTTGACCGACTTGTTGATATCTTGACTAATATTCATTGAACAAAATTTTGGACCGCACATAGAACAAAAATGAGCTAATTTTGAACTATCTTTTGGTAAAGTCTCATCATGAAACTCTTTGGCTTTTTCAGGGTTTAAAGAGATATCGAATTGATCAGTCCAATTGAATTCAAATCTTGCTTTTGATAAAACATTATCTCTCAATTGTGCTTGTGGATGGCCTTTTGCGATATCTGCAGAATGCGCAGCAATTTTGTAAGCAATTATTCCCTCTTTTACGTCATCTTTGTTAGGTAATCCTAGGTGTTCTTTGGGTGTAACATAACACAACATTGATGTTCCATACCAGCCAATCATTGCGGCCCCAATCGCTGAAGTAATATGATCATAGCCAGGCGCAATATCAGTAACAATTGGACCAAGTGTGTAAAAAGGAGCTTCATGACATAATTTCAATTGTTTTTCCACATTCTCTTTGATGAGGTGTAATGGCACATGACCAGGCCCTTCTATCATTGTTTGTACCGAATGTTTCCAGGCAATTTTCGTAAGCTCTCCAAGAGTCTTTAACTCAGCCATTTGAGACTCGTCGTTGGCATCATGAATTGATCCAGGGCGCAAACCATCACCTAAACTAAATGAGACATCATACTTCTTCATTATTTCGCAGATTTCTTCAAAGTTTTGATAAATAAAATTTTCTTTATGATGAGCTAAGCACCATTTTGCAATTATAGAACCACCTCTAGAAACAATTCCTGTAAGTCTGTTTACGGTTAAAGGTATATAAGATAATTTAACTCCGGCATGTATAGTAAAATAGTCAACCCCTTGTTCAGCTTGGGATATGAGAGTTTCCTTGAATATTTGCCAATTTAATTCTTCAGGTTTGCCTCCCACTTTTTCAAGTGCCTCATAAATTGGAACTGTGCCAATTGGGACTGGAGAATTTCTTAAAATTGCTTCTCTGCATTCAAATATTTTAGTTCCTGTGGATAGGTCCATCACTGTATCAGCTCCCCATCTAGTAGCCCAAACTAATTTATCAACCTCCTCATCAGTAGAGGAAGTAATAGCAGAATTTCCAATGTTCGCATTTATTTTTACCTTGAATTTTCTACCAATAATCATAGGCTCAGACTCTGCATGATTAATATTCAGAGGTATAATTGCACGACCATTAGCTACTTCATCTCTAACAAATTCTGGAGTGTATTCTTTAGGGATTTCAGAATTAAAATCACCTGTATGTTTATTATTGAATTTTTGAAGTTGCTCTTTTGTTAACGTTTTGAGGAAGTTTTCTAAATTACAATTTTCTCTTTCAGAAATGAATTGCATTTCTTTAGTAATAATTCCTTGTTTAGCATAATACATTTGGGAAACATTATTTGTTTTAGTTGCAATTAAAGTACCATTTTCTGATTTGGCAATATCGTTTCTATCCTTTATCCAATCCAAACGTAGTTTATTAATTCCGTTATGATTTTTTCGATTTAAATTAACAGGTAAACCATGTTCACCCGAAGTGTCATATAAAAAAAATTCGAAAGGATTATCCTTAGACCTATCATTATTTATACAAACTGAAGTAAAGGGAATTTGAATATCCTGATATTTTGATTTGATATATATTTTTTTTGAATTCATGTTTTTTGATTTATAATTTATATTTAAATTTTATTATATATTAGGTTTTTAAATTTAACTCCATGAAAGATTTTTCTTCGATCAAATTGAAAAGTGAAGGAATTACCGATGAAAGAATTCTTAATACACTTCTAAAATATAAAAAAAAGGATTTTTTTACTAGTGAAAAAAATTCCTTGATCAATTCTGATTCTGATTTCATTGACGAAAATAATTTCATAGTTTTGAGAACGGTTAGTTACGGCAAGATAATTCAATCTCTTGACTTAAATGAAAATAAGAAAGTTTTAATCACAGGCTCTAATGACTTTTATTTTTTTTCGGTAATGTCTGATTTGTGTGGACAGTTATTTGTGTTAACAGATCATGAAAATGATAATTTTAAAAAAAATGTAATTTTTATAAATAAGAATGGTTTCCAAACAACATATGATTATTCTCCATTTGACAATATAATAATCCTAGAACCTTCTAAAAAAATTGATAAAACTTACCTTTCTCAAATAAGAATTAATGGCTCAATATTTTTTAGGCAAATATCGGACAATTTACTATTAAATTTCTTGATAACTAAAAAATCTGATACTTTTATTCAAAAAATAAATTTATATGAAGAAGAGTATTTTAGATAAAAAAAAAATTAGAAGCAGGTTTTTAAATTTAAGGTCATCATTTGACACTGAAGCTTTAAATTCGCTTAGTACGAATGCTCAATTAAATTTATTAAGATTTTTAAAAAAAAAAAATTTAAAAATATTGGATTTTTCATATCATATGATAGTGAAATATCCACTCATTTTTTGATCTCTAAGTCAAAGAAAAAAATTGTTCCTAAAATATTTGGTAATGAGTTAAAGTTTTTTCAAATTAAAGACTTATACAAAGATACAAAAATAAATAAATATGGAATCTTGGAGCCTAATGAGCATTCATGTGAAGTTGACATTGATTTATTAGATGCCTTGATTGTGCCTGGGTTAGCATTTACAGCGGATGGCGAAAGATTAGGTTATGGAGGAGGTTATTATGATAAGTTATTATCTATGAAATCTTTTAGAGCTTATGCTATAGGATTTTGTTTCAAGTTTCAGATAATAAAAGAACTACCAACTGAGATTCATGATAGGAAAGTTGACTATATAATTACCGATTAATAATATTAAGAGTGTTTTTTATTGCGCCCTTAATTTCTTTGGCAAATTTCATACCATTGGTCTTCATTTTGTTCAGGCTCATTTTATCTTCACTTAAAAGAGTTAAATAATGATTGAATTCATTTATATTATTTATGATTTTAAGGCATCCAAATGATTGAGCTAGGTCAGCAAAATATTGAAAATTGAATATACTTGGACCAATAAAAGTAGGACACTTTGAATAAATAGATTCGACAAAATTTTGACCACCTTTATCAACAAAACTTCCTCCAATAAAAGAAATGTTCGAAATACGATAAAGCATAGGTAAGGAACCAAATGAATCACATATTATAAATTTTGGACAATCATGAGTTAAAGTATTTAAGGAAGACAAAAGAACATAATCAAAATTAATTTTTTTAATTTTTCGAACAATTCTATCAATATTATTTAAATGCCGAGGAGCAATAATGATATGGTCTGCGCACTCAATAAATAAATTATTTTCAAGAAAAATCTTATATTCATTGCCTCTTAGACTCCCAAGAGTCACAATTAAGGATTTCTTTTTGTTAAGTTTATTAGTGATATGTGAAATGCCATATGCTCTATATAATTTTTTATCAAATTTAATGCTTCCTGTAATTTGAGTATTTTTTGCACCAAGGCAGATAAATCTTTTTTGGTCATCACCAGATTGGCATAATACATGATCTAGCTTAGTTAAAATTTGTTTGGTAAATTTTTGAAAAAAAAAATATTTTTTAAAGGATCTTTTTGAAAGACGAGCATTAATTAGAAATATTTTAGTGTTATTTTTTTTAGCACAATAAATCAAAGAAGGCCAGATTTCCGTCTCCATTAAGACTAATTTTTTTGAAGCATTATCTTTTAAAAAAATATTAATAATAAAATGAAAATCATAAGGGAGATATTTGATAATGACATTTTTATGATTGTCAAATTTAATTCTAGCTTGCTCCTGACCGGAAGGGGTAGTAGTTGTAATTAAAATTTTATTATTTAACTTTAAATGATTAACTAAATCAATAGATGCATAAAGTTCACCAACTGAAACCGCATGGAAATGATAATCAAATAAAAGTGGGTTAACCTCAAGCTTTGGAAATAATTTTAAGATAATTAGACGTAAATAATTTTTGTCAATAAAAATAGTTTTTGTTAGATAGTAAAATAAAAGAAAAGGTATGCTAATTACAATAATTAGTTGGTAAAAAAAATAATTCATTTATAAATTTGTTTATAGAAATTCAAAATTTCTAAACTATCTTTTTTATAGTCTAAATTAGATAATAGGTTAAGACTATTTTTATTTCCAAAAAGACCAGTAAGAGCAGGAGAGCTATTGATGAACAAACCTACTGTTGGAATTCCTAAAGCATTTGATGCATGTGTTAAACCTGTATCAAGACCAATGACTAAGTGCATTGATTTAAGTTTCTCTATTACTTTCAATAAATCTTCATTAAATAAAATTGTG
>Ga0255759_10005583_pt1 | contig 10742 bp, 11 predicted proteins | sample 101ome_20_FD_179959 | JGI IMG/M metagenome (GOLD analysis project Ga0255759, IMG submission 179959) | Coastal salt marsh microbial communities from the Groves Creek Marsh, Skidaway Island, Georgia - 101404AT metaG (version 2) | ecosystem: Environmental > Aquatic > Marine > Intertidal zone >...
ACAGATCCTAGAGGAAAACTTCAACATTTAACTATGGATGCAACAATAGTTGATGAAGAAATGTTGAATGATGGAGTGTTCTTTGATGGTTCATCTATCGCTGGATGGAAAGCTATCAATGAGTCTGACATGATTTTAAAACCAGACTTATCTAGAAAAGTGGTTGATCCTTTTACATCTCATAATACTCTAATTTTATTTTGTGATATTTTAGATGCAGTTAAAAAAGATCCTTATGAAAGAGATCCAAGGGGAATTGCTAAAAAAGCTGAGGCTTATTTAAAATCAACTGGTATCGGTGATAAAGCTTATTTTGGTCCAGAACCAGAATTTTTTGTTTTTGACGATGTAAGAATTAAAAATGATATGAATGAAACTGGTTTTGTAATTGATAGTTCTGAAGGTCCTTATAATTCTGGTAAAAAGTATGAAAATGGAAATATGGGACATAGACCAGGAATTAAAGGGGGTTATTTTCCTGTACCACCAGTAGATAGCGCTCAAGATATGAGAGGTGAATATCTAAAAGGTTTAAGAGATGTGGGTATCACTGTTGAAAAACATCATCATGAAGTTGCACCAAGTCAACATGAGTTAGGTATGTTATTTGGAACTTTAGTTAATCAAGCTGATAACGTTCAACTTTATAAATACGTAGTTCAAATGGTTTCACACTCTTTCGGTAAAACTGCAACCTTTATGCCAAAACCAGTTAAAGGAGATAATGGTTCAGGAATGCATACTCACCAATCTTTATGGAAAGGTGATGCTCCAATATTCTCAGGTGATAAATATTCTGGACTTTCTGATACAGCTTTATATTACATTGGTGGAATACTTAAACATGCAAAAGCAATCAATGCTTTTTCTAATGCTACTACAAATAGCTATAAAAGATTAATACCTGGATTTGAAGCTCCAGTATTATTAGCATATTCAGCTAGAAACAGGTCTGCTTCTTGTAGAATTCCTATCACTTTAAGCAAAAAAGGCGCGAGATGTGAAATTAGATTCCCAGATGCAGCTGGAAACCCATACTTAACTTTTGCTTCGATGTTAATGGCAGGTTTAGATGGAATTCAAAATAAAATACATCCAGGTGAATCTTTTGATAAAGATTTATATACCCTTCCTGAAGATGAAATCAAAAACATTCCAACTGTTTGTGGATCTCTAAGAGAGGCAATGGAAAGTTTAGATACTGATCGAAGCTTCTTGAAACAAGGTAATGTATTTACAGATGATCAAATAGACGCGTATATTGCTCTTAAGTTTGAAGAGATATACAATCTCGAACACACTCCTCACCCGATTGAGTTCGATATGTACTATAGTAGCTAAAAAGCAGGAATTATTTTTTATTTTTAATTAGCTGAGAGTCTGCAATTTTAGATTTGTTTACACCTTCTTTAATAGTGTACTCTAAAGTTCCATTTGCTCCAGCGTTCACTGCTTTTCTTTGAGCTCTAAAAAGTGTTTTTTCTTTTTGTTCTTGAGCTAGCTTATTTGAGTTTGACTGTAAGTGTTTAAGATCTCTCATAATGAATCAGAAATAGCACACTTATGCAATTTACGCAATGCTGATATGCATTAAACTTATACTAGATTTTAAAAGACTCTCCGCACCCACAACGCTCAGTTTCATTGGGGTTTTTGAATACAAATGAAGAGGAAAATTGCTCTTCTTTATAATCCATTTCTGTTCCTAGAAGATACATAATGGCACCTGGATCAATAAAAACTTTTACACCCTTCTCTTCAATTAATTCATCATTAGGTTTAGTTTCTTTTGCATACTCCATGACATATGACATGCCTGCGCAACCACCACTTTTTACTCCAATTCTAACACCTAAAGATTTTTGATCTTTAGACAAAATTTCTTTTATTCTTCCAGCTGCTTTGTCACTTAGTTTAATTATTTGTTTCATAAATTCAGTTCTAATTTTGCTGCCTCTGACATCATTGATTTGTCCCAAGGTGGATCCCATACAAGCTGCAAATCAACTTCTTTAACTCCTTTGACTTCCATAATACTATCTTTGACTTCTTTTGGCAAACTCTCTGCTACTGGGCAGTTTGGCGTTGTTAGTGTCATTTTAACTTTAACATTATTATTTTTTTCAACTTTAACATCATAAATTAATCCAAGTTCATAAATATTCACTGGGATTTCAGGATCATATATCTTTTTTATTTCGTTAATTATTTTTTCTTTAAGTTCCATTTTAGTCAAATTTTTCAGTATTAGTTTCTTCTTTAGAATCTTTCATAGCAGATGTCAAAGTATGCCAGGCTAATGTTGCACACTTAACTCGCATTGGATATTGTTTTACACCAGAAAGCGACATAAGTTTAGTTTTGTCGTTTTCAGAAAGGCTTTTATTAGATATGTCAGGTTTTTCTTTTATCATTTCTAAAAAATCTTTAATTAATTCTTTAGCATCGTTTTCATTTTTTTGTTTTACTAGATCTGTCATTATCGAAGCTGAAGCCATTGATATAGCACATCCACTTCCCTCAAATGAAACATCCTCAATTTTTTTATCGTCTCCTAACTTTAAAAATATATGAACTTTATCTCCACACAATGGATTATGTCCTTTCGCATCTTTAGTAAAATTATCCGTCTTTCTTAAATTTCTTGGATTCTTTCCATGATCTAAAATTATTTCTTGATATAATTCTTTTAAGTTCATTTTCCGTTAAAAATTTTCTTACATTTATTTAATGATTCATTTAATTTATCTAAATCATCTTTAGTATTATAAACTCCAAGTGAAGCTCTTGCAGTTGCTGGTATTCCAAGTTTATCATGGAGAATTTGACAGCAATGATGACCTGCTCTAATTGCTACTCCATCTTCATCTAGTATGGTTGCAATATCATGTGCGTGAATGCCGTCAAGAGTAAAAGATAAAACACCACCTTTATTTTTGGGGTTACCAACTAATCTTACTGAATTGTTTTTTCTTAGAACTTCTTGCCCATAATTTAAAAGTTCTTTTTCATGTTTCATTATATTTTCAATACCCAATTTGTTTAAAAACTTAATTGACTCATCAAATGCAATCACTTGAGCTGTAGCCATAGTTCCAGCTTCATATTTATTTGGCAAATCACCGTAAGTTATCCCAGATTTTTTAACTTCTCTTATCATTCCACCTCCGCCTTGATATGGTGGTAATTCCTCTAACCACTTCTTTTTAGCATAAAGAACTCCTAGGCCTGTTGGTCCGTACATTTTGTGACATGATATTGCATAAAAATCACAATCTAAGTCTTGCATATCTATTTTTAAATGTGGTGCACCTTGACATCCATCAATCAAAACTGGGATATTTTTTGAATGCGCTAGTGCAGTTATTTCTTTAACAGGCAAAATTGCTCCTGTTACATTCGATAAATGAGTTACGGCTATTAATTTTGTTTTAGAATTTATTTTTTTTTCAATACTTTCTAAAGTAACTTCACCATCTTCGTTTACCTCAGCAAATTCGATTTTTATTCCTTTATTTTTTCTTAAATAATGCCATGGGACATAGTTTGAATGGTGTTCTAACTCTGTTATAAGTATTTCATCACCTTCTTTTAAATATTTTTGTCCAAATGTATTTGCCACTAAATTAATGGCCTCAGTTGCTCCTTTTGTAAAAACGATCTCTTTTGGATCTTTAGCATTAATATATTTTTGTACTGAAGATCTTGTATTTTCATACATATTTGTTGCTGCAACAGCTAAATAATGAACGCTTCTTCCTACGTTAGAAAACTCCTTGCTATAAAAATCATAAATTCTGTTTATTACCGATAAGGGTTTTTGAGAGGAGTTTGCGCTATCTAAATAAACAAGATCATTATTGTGAACTTTTTCATTAAATATTGGAAATTCTTTCTTAATATTATTGAGACTCATTATCTATTCCAGTTAATTTTTTTATTAAATTTTTAATTTCTAGGTCTGTAATTTTTTCAATTACATCCAAAATAAAACCCTCAATTAATAATTGTTTAGATTGTTTTTGTGATAAACCTCTAGACATTAAATAAAATATAGAATTTTCATCCAAATTTCCTGACGTAGATCCATGTGAACACTTAACATCATCAGCATATATTTCTAATTCGGGTTTAGCATCAAATTCCACATCTTTATTTAAAAGTAAAGCTTTGCTTAATTGATACCCGTCAGTTTTTTGTGCTATTTGATCTACATAAATTTTTCCTTGATATACACCTTTTGAATTATCTTCTAATACACTTTTTATTAATTGATAACTTTTAGTATTTTCTGACAAATGATTTATATTTGTTTTTATTTCGTGATGTTTGCTCTCAGAAAGTTTCAAAATTCCATTTATAAAAGCTGAGGAATATTTACTATGTAATTTACAATTTATATCTTGCTTTGAAAAATTTGAACCACTTGAAAAAATAAAACTTTCAAAAATACTGTTTTCCTCTAAATCAACATCTGTAAAATTATATTTAATATTATTATTTTTTTTAAGATCAATATTGAAGAACTTTAATATTGAATTTTTATCTATTTTAAAACTATTAACTAAATTTATAAAATTATTAATTGATTTATGAAAATCAAAATTTATTACTTTTAAATGACTGTTTTCTTCTAAAACAATATCTAGTCGATTGTTTATATTTTGTTTTGTTTCGATATCAGAAGAAAAATTATAAACTACTAATGGTTTTTTAAATTGATAATTTTTCTTTACTTTAATTTTAATATATTCACTCAAAAAAGCATAATTTAAATTTAGTAATGAATTTGTTTTGTTAGAAAAAATATCAATATCTTCATCATTTCTAATAATCTCAATTTTATTTTTATCTTCAAAACCAAAATCAGTATTTTTTATAAACCCGTTAAAAAAAACTATTTTATTATGTTCAAAATTACCAATGAGTTCAGATGTATCAATTTTATCGTTTTCATTAACTTGGTTAAAAAAATTTAATTTTTGAATATTGGAATTTAAAATTCTTTCAATATCAGAAAATTTCCATTCCTCTGTTTTTCTATTGGGCAAACCTTCATTTGAAAAAAGGTCTAAACTATTTTTTTTTTCATCTAAAACTTTTTTTGAAAATTTTTTACTTGCTATATGTTTTTCAAAGTCTTTTTTTATATTCTCAATCATTGTAAGTTTTCGTATCCTTTTTTTTCAAGTTCTAATGCTAGTTCAAATCCACCTGATTTAATTATTTTTCCATTTTTAAGAACATGTACAAAATCCGGCTTGATATAGTTTAATAGTCTTTGATAGTGAGTAATTATTAGAAAAGAGTTTTCTTTTTTTCTTAAAGAATTTACTCCATTTGAAACAATTTTAAGAGCGTCAATATCAAGACCTGAGTCTGTTTCGTCTAAAATAGATAATTTTGGATTTAAAATTGACATCTGAAGAATTTCATTTTTTTTCTTTTCGCCTCCTGAAAAACCAACATTAAGCTGTCTACTTAATATTGTTTCATCAAATTTTAATTCTTTTGCTTTTTGTTTAACTAGATTTAAAAATTCGATTGCGTCTAACTCTTTTTCTCCCCGTGCTTTTTTTATTGCGTTTAAAGATGTTTTCAAAAATATATTTGTATTTACTCCTGGTATCTCTAAAGGATATTGAAATGCTAAAAAAATTCCTTTATGTGCTCTTTCTTCTATTTCAAAATCAAATAAATTTTTATTTTCAAAAGTAACTTTTCCAGTCACCTCATACCCTTTTTTTCCAGATAAAATATTGGATAGAGTACTTTTGCCAGATCCATTAGGACCCATTATTGCATGAACCTCACCTGGCTTAATCTCCAAATTTAAACCATTTAAGATACTTTTTTTCTCTATATTTGCTTTAAGATTCTCTATTTTTAACATTTAACCCACACTTCCTTCTAAACTGATGCCAACTAATTTTTGTGCTTCAACAGCAAATTCCATTGGCAATTGTTGCAGCACTTCTTTACAAAAACCGTTAACAATTAAACTAACTGCTTCCTCTTGATTGAGTCCTCTTTGATTGCAATAATAAAGTTGTTCTTCACTAATTTTAGATGTTGTTGCTTCATGTTCTATATCTGATGATGAACTTTTGTTTTTTATATATGGAATTGTATGTGCACCACATTTGTTTCCCATTAAAAGCGAGTCGCATTGAGTAAAATTTCTTGAATTATCTGCTTTAGCCGATATGTCTACTAAACCTCTATAAGTGTTATCTGCTTTACCTGCAGAAATTCCCTTTGATATAATTTTACTTTTTGTATTTTTTCCTAAATGGATCATTTTAGTTCCTGTATCAGCTTTTTGATGATTATTTGTAATTGCAATTGAATAAAACTCACCAACAGAATTATCTCCTTTTAAGATACAACTTGGATATTTCCATGTAATCGCTGATCCCGTTTCAACTTGTGTCCAAGAAATTTTTGAATTTTTACCTTTGCAAAGACCTCTTTTTGTTACAAAATTATAAATACCACCTTTTCCATCCTTATCTCCAGGATACCAATTTTGAACAGTCGAATATTTTATTTCAGCGTCATCTAAAGCTATAAGTTCAACATTAGCAGCGTGTAATTGATTTTCATCTCTCATTGGTGCTGTACAACCCTCTAGATAACTCACATAACTTCCTTTATCAGCAATAATTAAAGTTCTTTCAAATTGACCAGTTTCAGATGCATTAATTCTAAAATATGTCGAAAGTTCCATAGGGCATCTAACTCCTTCGGGAATATAAACAAATGATCCATCAGTAAAAACAGCAGAATTAAGAGTTGCAAAATAATGATCTGTAATTGGGATCACTGATCCTAAATATTTTTTTACAAGTTCTGGATGATTTTGAATGGCTTCAGAAATAGAACAAAAAATAATTCCTTTTTCTATTAATTTATCTTTAAAAGTAGTTGCAACTGAAACAGAGTCGAATACTGCATCCACAGCTATTCCATTTAACCTTTTTTGTTCTTGAAGAGGAATTCCAAGTTTATTATATGTTTCTAGTAATTTTGGATCTAAATCATCAATACTTTTTGGTTTTTCTTTAAAGCTCTTAGGAGCAGAATAATAATATAAATCTTGATAATTTATTTTTGGATATTTAGGTTTTTGCCAATTTGGTTCCTTTAAAACTTTTAATCTTTCAAAAGCTTTTAACCTCCATTCTAAAAGCCATTTAGGTTCTTTTTTTTTATTTGATATAAATTTTATAACTTCTTCGTTTAATCCCTTGGGAGCTTTTTCATTTTCAACGTCAGTTGAGAAACCATATTTATATTCTTTAAGTTTTTCTATTTCTTTTTCTCTCATATTCTAATTTCTTATTAAATCGTCTAATTTTTTATTTTCAAAAAAACTATTTATGTGTAAGTCAAGCTCGTCCCACAAATTATGTGTGATGCATTTTGAAGATCTTCCGTTGCATCCTCTTTTCGACTCTTTCTTGCAGCCAATTGTTTTTACATTTTCATCAAGAGCTGAAAAAATTTCAGATAATTTTATTTGTTTTGGGTTTTTAATAAGAATATATCCTCCGTTAATCCCTCTTATACTTTTAACTAAGTTATTTTTTTTTAATTTTAAAAAAATCTGCTCTAAATAAAGCAAAGAAATACTCTGTCTAAGAGAAATATCTCTTAAACTTATTGGTTTGTTATCAGGAAATCTTGCCATATCAGCAAGTGCCATTACCGCATATCTTGATTTAGTATTTAGCTTCATAATTGTTATTTTATGCGACTTATATATATACCCGACTAAAATAGTCAAGTTTACCAAAAACAAAAAGGACTCGCAAATTGTCCTATGTTTATGATAAACAAAGTTTTTTTGTGAGAATAGTTATCAATTACATTTATGGAAAATAAAGTATTAGAAATTTTTATACCTGGTCCAGCTGGAAGATTAGAAGCAAAATATTTTAAAAGTAAAAAGAATACATCTCCAATAGCTTTAGTTTTACAACCTCATCCACAATATGGAGGCACAATGAATAACAAAGTTGTTGTTGAAACATTTAATATTTTTAAAGAAAATAATTTTTCTGTGTGCAGATTTAATTTTAGAGGAGTCGGTAGAAGCGACGGTGAATTCGATAATGGACAAGGAGAACTAGCTGATGCAGCTGCAGCCTTGGATTGGCTTGAAAGAGAGAATCTGGATAATTCTCAATGTTGGGTATCTGGTTTTTCATTTGGATCTCTTATTGCAATGCAACTTTTAATGAGACGACCAGAGATAAATAGATTTATCGCAATATCTCCACAGCCTAATGTCTATGATTTTTCATTTTTATCTCCATGCCCTACATCAGGTATGATGTTATACGGAAAAAAAGATGAGTTGGTTCCTGTAGATTTTATAGACGATCTTAATAAAAGACTTAGTGCACAAAAAGGTATTAAAGTAGATTTTCAAGCGATAGCAGATGCAAATCATTTTTTTTCAAAAAATGAGAAAAGTTTAATTAAATCTTTAGATCAATATATAAAAAAAGAAACTACCGTATTTTAAAAATTATTTACAATTAATCCACCACTAACTGGTTTAGCACACCCTGTTGTTTCTGGGAAACTAATTGGTAAATTCAATTTTGATCTTATTGCCAAATAAGCAAAAGCTTGAGACTCCACAAAATCACCATTGATATTTAGTTCCTCAATTTGATGAATTGTATTATTTATTTTTTTTTCAATTCTTTCTATTAGATAGTAATTTTTCCTTCCGCCACCACATGCATAAATTAAATTACCTGATATTTTTTTCGATAAAATTTCTGCTGTAAATTCTGTTAATGTGGCCGCTCCATCTTCTAAGGAAAGGCCTCTCACAAAAGATAAGTCAAAATCTTTAGTGTCGTAGGATTTTTTTTCATATAATGAACTGTTCATAAAGATATCTAAAGCTTGATCTAAAATAATTTTATTAACTTTTCCCGCTTTTGCTATGTTACCATTTTTATCGTAGTTTTTTTTTGATTTTAACTTTATCCATTGGTCTATTAAACAATTGCCTGGCCCTATATCTCTCGCATTAAAATTTTTATTCTTATAAACAGTTGTTTCGTTTGCAATTCCACCCAAGTTTAAAAATAAAATAGAATCTGTTTTAAGATTACCAGCAAGTAACGAATGGAAAATTGGAGTTAATGGAGCTCCCTGTCCACCATTTTTTAAATCATTTTGTCTGAAATCATAAACAACTGTTTTTTGGGTTAATTGAGACAAAAGATTTCCATCTCCTAATTGTTTTGAAATTTTTCTATCAGCATCATGAAATATAGTTTGTCCGTGAAAACCTATTAAACTTACCTCTTTCTTAATATTTTTTAAAATTTTGTTTGCATGTTCGGCATGTGCTAAAGTAATTTTTTTTTCCAATGACACCAAATCTTTTATATAAATTTTCAAATCTTCTGGCTTATCAATTTTTTCTCGTAAATTAGATAGATTTTTAAGTAATTCTTTTTCGTATGGAATAAATTCGTCATAAATAGGCTTAAATTCATTAGTTCCATTAGACTGAATTATTGAAGCGTCGATTCCATCCATCGATGTACCGCTCATTAATCCAAGACTAAAAAAACTATTTGTCATAAGTATTTTTTAATTATTTTAAATAAAGTATATTGATTCTACACGTTTTTTAAAAATATGAGTAATTCATTCTTAAAAGAATTTAAGGAAAGAGAGTATTTTAATCAATGCACTAGCTTTGATGAATTAAATCAATTAATGGATACAAAAAAAATTCGTGGGTATATAGGTTTTGATTGTACTGCTCAAAGTCTCCATGTTGGAAGTTTATTACAAATAATGTGCTTACGGTTGTTGCAAAAGCATGGACACCAACCAATAATTCTTTTAGGAGGCGGAACAACAAGAATAGGTGACCCCTCTGGTAAAGAAGAAACTAGAAAAATGTTATCTGAAAAAGAAATAGAAAAAAACATAAAAAATATTAAGAAAGTTTTTAATGTTTTTCTTGATATAAAGAATCCAAAAACAAAACCAATCTATGTAAATAACTTTAGCTGGTTAGGAAAATTAAATTATATTAAATTTTTAAGAGATATAGGTAAACATTTTACAATTAATAAAATGTTAAGCTTTGATAGTGTTAAACTAAGGTTAGATAGAGAACAATCCTTAAGCTATATGGAGTTTAATTATATGATACTTCAAGCATATGATTTTTTAGAATTAAATAAAACTAAAAATTGTTTGCTTCAAATTGGTGGGTCTGATCAATGGGGAAATATAATTAATGGTGTTGATTTAATTAAAAGACACTCAAGCAAACAAGTTTTTGGGCTTACAACACCTTTAATAACATTGGCCTCAGGTGCAAAAATGGGAAAAACTGAAAAAGGAGCTGTTTGGTTAGATAAAAAACTTTTGACTCCATATGACTATTGGCAGTTTTGGAGAAATACAGATGATCGAGATGTTTTAAAATTTATTAAAATGTTTACAGATATTGAAGTTAATAAAATTGATGAATTAAAAAATAAAGATATTAATTCATTAAAAATTATTTTAGCTAATGAAGCAACTACAATGTTGCATGGAAAAGCTGCAGCAAAAAAAGCAGAAGAAAGTGCTAAAAATGTTTTTGAGAAAGGATTAATAGGTGACGATCTAAGATCAATAAGTGTCGATAAAACAAAAATGCAAAATGGGGTAAATATTATTGATTTAGCTGTTGATACGAAGCTGCTTAA
>Ga0255759_10005589_pt1 | contig 10735 bp, 7 predicted proteins | sample 101ome_20_FD_179959 | JGI IMG/M metagenome (GOLD analysis project Ga0255759, IMG submission 179959) | Coastal salt marsh microbial communities from the Groves Creek Marsh, Skidaway Island, Georgia - 101404AT metaG (version 2) | ecosystem: Environmental > Aquatic > Marine > Intertidal zone > Salt...
CGACGCCGAACGCGTCGCTCTCGGCGATACAGTCACGGCGTCTACGTCACCAGCGAGTCCACGGCGTCTCGAGAGCATGGACGCCGCCGTGGACGCCGTAGAGGCCGAGAGCGCGGAGCGAAGCGCGCGCGCGGCAATCATGTTTGGTTTCGGTCGCCTTAAAGACGTCGAGCGCGCGGCGTCGAGCGCGCGGCGTCGCGTTGTGGGGTTGCAGAAGTCCTTCGCTCGGAACCAAAAGAGTCAAACGCCAAATCACAGCACGGCACAGCGCGTCGTCGCCGTCGTCGTCGTCGTCGAGATGGATTTGCGACGCGCCGGTGCGGATCAAGACGTCTTCGCAAGCGCGTTTCGCGACGGCGCGCGAGCGATCGCAGACGCGCGGGCGTTGCGTCGAACGGTTGACTGTGCGTTGCGTCGAACGCGCGGCAGCGTCGCCCAGTCGACAAAGGAAGCGGTGAAGGAGGGCGTAGAGGAGAAGGAGACGGATGAGGACGCGTCGGATGAGACCGAGGTGGGTGTAAACGACGGGTCGGCGGATCGACGGGGTGGCGATGAGACGACTTCGACGGCGGAGGCGTCGCGTTCGACTTCGGGTGGATTGTTGCATTTCAATTCCGATCCGGTGGACGCGTTGCTGCGAGGCGCGGCGGCGAGCGATTCGAGCGATGACGACGAAGGTGAAGACGCCTCCGACGCGAGCGGAAGGATTGATGTCGATTCGGAGACTGATGAGGCGAGTGGGGCGAGCTCTCGGGGCGGAACGGCGTACGGCGCGGCGGTTGGAGTGGACGAAGCCTGGGCGAAGAAGAAACGAGACGTTCACGCGCGACACAGCGGACGAGGGACGATACAGGTGAGCATGGCGTTTGAGATTATAAGCACCAAGGCGAAGGGTGAGGCTGGAGTGGAGGCACGACTTGCAGAGTTGGAGAACACGACGAGTGGTCGAACGGCGCAGACGCACAGAATTTCCCAGCAAGAGTACGTGACAAGGTTACATCGGCTCAACGACGACATTGCGAACGCGTGGTTGGCAGAGGACCGCGTGAATGCGTTAAAACTTTGCGTAAAGGTGGCCAAGTTGCTCGTGGATACCAAGACGGGGAAGTTTTACCCTGTGTTGTTCGTTCTCGTCACTGAGGTGATTGAAACCGTAGGACGATTGGTGTACGATAGAATATTGCGCAAGGCGGAAGAGACGGCCTCGGGGGATAGGAAAAGGCTACCGGAGAATTTCAAGGCTTCCGATCTGCGCGCGGTGGCGCGAGCGACGTGCAAGAATTGGTTTTACAAGGTTGCGACGATTCGCGAGATGATTCCCAGGATGTACATGGAGCTCGCATTGTTCAAGTGCTACCGATTCCTGCAAGACGAGCCGCCGCACGCGCAGCTCGAGCGCTTGATGAAAATGTCTCGCGGTATCGGGGACCCGATGGCGGCGGCGTACATGCGGATGTACATCGCCAAGACGGCTCTCGCGTGCGGTTGCGAGACGAGAAATAACAGTCGAACTTTGGAAATCTTACGGCAGTTCATGCCATCCTATGCCGGCGTGCTCGACGACATGAACGAGGAAGATCCATCAACTGCGTATATATTTAGATTGGGGCTCACGCGACGCGATTACGCCGAGTTGATGGATCCGGCGATGGAGTGGCTGATAGAATGCGCGTCTCGAAGCGGGAGTGCTTCGGTGTTGCAACGGGTACTTGAGATGGGCGGAGAGGCCCCTCCCGTGCCGTTTCTACGCGCTATCTTCAGGGCACTCTCGCCAAAGATTGTGCATGATAATGCCGTCAAGCTCACAGCGCTCGTAGGCGCGGGGTCGACCGCGGAAGATTCGGTCGAACGACTCGAGGCTATGGCAGACTGTTACAGAATTCTCGGCGAAAAGTTTGAAATCAAGCCTCCTCAAGAGGGCGATCGTTTGGGTATACTCCGCGAAGTATGGCGCGTCGTTCAAAACTGGACCGATTTGGACTCTTACTGCCGCGTCGCCGATCAGTTTCTGTTGTATGTGCTTAAGTATTTGAGCCAGGCTGAACTGGAGACGTTGATGAAGGATGTCGCCCGGCACGTGCACACGTGGTCGCTCAAATTGAAAGAGAAGGAACCATCAAGACACGCCGAGCTTTCTGAAAAGTGTGTGCGCTACGTTGAGCACATGTTAGAAGTGGTGACGGAATACTACAACGACGTGAGCGCTTTGGTGTCCCTCAAGTGGTACGCCTACTTGGGCGAGACGCTTCATGGCAGTGCCAAGGTGCGCTTCAGCGCGGCTTTGCTCAAGTGTGTCTCGACCGGAAAAGAGATTACGGATCCACTATGTTTACACACTGTTTTAGAGGCTGCACGGGCGGTACACGACGATATTGACGGCATGAGTTCTGATTCCTCTCGAAGCGAGGCAGAGGTGCTGATTGTCAACTTTGTCGATAGCGTGAGTTTTGGCACGGATTACGAGGCTCATCTCGATTTTTTAGTCGTCGCGCGCAGTTCCTTTGCCAATCTAGGACTCGTGCAGGAAGTTTTGGTGTACCAGGCGATTTCTCTCATCCTCGCAGTGTACGAGCGAGTCGGCACTCATCACACGAAGAAGACAAAGGCGTTTGTCAACGCGTGCACCGCATACTGCCAAATCACAATCCCGAGCATTCCCGGCGTTGTCGTTCGTCTTGAACTCTTCATGACCACTGCTGAAGCAGCCATCCTGCACGGTTTAGTGCAACAAGTGGACGGTTTGATTCGAAGCGCCATCACGGATGCTCAAGAGAGCGGGGGAGAGAGCTACGTCGGCGGATGGAACAAGTTGGCTGCGGCGCGTGCCGAAATTGAAATGCTCGAGTTTGCTTCTCGTTGCGCTTCTCTTCTGATTGTTGTGCCGGGAAACCTTGAAAAGGGCGCGTTCCTTGTCTTCAGAGGCTTGATTAAGGTGATTGAAGACTTTGAATGGGAGGCGGATAGCGTAAACGAGATCAAAGCGTACATTGCGTTGATTCCCATCGTCGCCGCCATGGCGCAAGAGAACCTACCTTACAAAGTCGAGGGTGTGCAGTCGAACGACGTTTTGTTCGCCAATGAGCCGACATACATCGAAGAGGCAGCCGAACTCACGCACGAATTGATCCAACGAGCGACCGATCTCGCCGGTGCGGACGTTGCTGCTGAAGTCGAGGATGAAGCCGAGGAAGCCGAGAACAAATCTCGAGCCCTCGCGCTCGCCCACGCCAACCTCGCCCTCGCCCGCGTGATCTCCATCGTGTGCAAGCCATCACCGGAAATGTTGCAACTCGTCAGCGGCATCATCGATCGGGCGAGATCCCGTGCCCCATCCTCAGAAGTTGACAGCACTACCGGTTTCGTCGAGCGGTTATTCGCGCCGCCGAAATCCATCGACGCCCCCGATACCAGCACGATGAATAGCCACCACTAGAGGTTTCAATAGACGACGCGCGCGCGCATGCATAATGCTTCGCTTCCATTCAAGCCCAGTATTCCCACCGAAATCCATCGACGCCGCTGCATCGCGATTCAAGCTTTGCACACGCGCGAGTCAAAGTCAACCGCATAACTCGCCTCGCACGCTCGCGCACCCAGCACACTCTCCACAGATGGGCGGTGGTTCGCACGGTCGAGTGCCGGTCGGTCTCACGCTCGTTGCGACGCTCTGTGCGTTCGCCGGATCGGCTGCAGCGGTGCTCGCGCCGACGCCTGCCGCGGCGTCGTGGATGTCAGACTACTCGACGAGATCATTCGGCGAGCTTGTAATACCCGGAACGCACGACTCTGCGACGAGGTATCTCTCGAGCGAGCTGCTCCCAGACGACGGGCAGCTTCCGAAGTGGGTGCGCGATGCGATCAGAATCGCCGAAGCGGCGAAGATACCCATCGACCAGCTCGTGAGGAGGTGGGCCAAGGCGCAAAGTTTAGACGTGGGCGAACAGTTGGAGAGAGGCGTGCGATACGTCGACCTTCGCGCGGGTTGGGACAAGCCCTCGGGGGCGTGGAAGATACACCACGCGCTCACGGGGCAGCTCGTGGATGAGGTGTTGGAGCAGGTGAAGGTGTTTCTGACGAAACACACGAGCGAAGTCGTAATTGTCGAGTTGAGTCATTTTTTTGGCAAGCCGAGCGAAGACGACGTCGAACGTCTAGCGCAGGCGACGCAGGAGATTTTCGGTGAGCTCGTCAAACCGTTCAACGGTGACACAGCCTCGTTGTATAGCATGAAGATTGGAACCGATTTCGTCGCGAAGAATCAGCGAGTCGTGGTGGTTTTCGAAGACGACGCTGTCGGCGCAAAGTATTCCTTTTGGCCTGGGAGAACTCTCACGAACACGTACGCCGACACCGACGACCCGAGACGTATGTACGCATTCAACAGAGAGGTCGTCATGGCGTTCAACGACAAGGAGACGTTTCGAGAGGATGCGCTTTTGAAACTCTCGTGGACGCTCACGACGCAAGCGCAAACGATTTTGGCGTCGTTGAACATCTTTGAAAACAATCCGCACAGTCTTCTCGAGCTCGCCGCGTGGAAAGCCAACCCAGGACTCTCTCACTTCATTGCGGAAGCGTCATTGTACCACTGTTCCATCGCGCACATCATCGTCATCGATGACTTGGAGCACAGCAACTTGCTTGACGCTGTCCTTGCGCTGAACGGCCGCGGGATGGAAGAGAAAGGCGAGTGCCTCTGGCACGCCCACAACGAGCGCTCATTCGAAGCGATCGAGGATTACGAAAACGAGCGCTTCGACTTTTGGATCACCTCGGAGTGATCAACTCTTGTAACATCAATCTCATTCGTGTTGTAGTGTCGTAGCTAGAAACGCCGCGCGAGTCCAGCATCAAACCGCATTCGTCGTCGCCCCGACTCCAAGAGCCGCGCGACGGTGTTCGACGCATCAGTGCCCAAGGTATCGCGCGTCATGTCGGAAACAACGCCGCTCGTGTGCGCATCGCACGGCGTCGCCTCCGTCGCGACGACGACGAGCGTGGACCCAGAGGATTCTCAAGGCTTTGAAAAGGAACGCGCGAACGAGCGCACGGCGCGCAAGATCGCCGCCCGGGTCTTCTGGCCCTTCTCCATCGCCGCTCTACTCCTCGCCATGGCCATCGTCGCGGCGACGTATCGGCACAGCGATGGATTCGAGCGCGTGAAGCGCGCGGTGTTGACGACAAAGGGTGTTGACTCGGTGGACGCCGCGGCGCTGAGCAGCGTCGGCGTCTGCGACGCGGCGTTCGCGCGCTCGCGGGCGCACACGGGAGAGAAGATGATTGCCAGTCTCGTCGCGGGCGGCGCGGAGCGGGTGTACGTTCGAGCGTTGGACGAACGTGGTGGGACGTGCGACGCGGCGCCGAGCGCGGCGCAAATGGTCATGTGCGTGGATGCGGAAAAGGTGTTAAAGTGCGCAGAAGAGGCTGGTGTGGTACTCCCGGACGATTCCATCCGGAATAGGTATGTGTTGGCAACCATAATCACGCACGCTCGGGCGAGTGAGCTCAGGAATTTCGCGTATTACGACGCTCGGGACGGATTGAAGGGTGCCATGCGGCAGCAGGATGAGCGCGCGCTCAAAGTTTTGCTCGACTCGGAAAACTGGCAGACGGTTCGTTTGCAGTACGACGCCCACATTTCAGTCGTGCAAGAAGTGGAAACGCATCACGAGTGTCCGCATCACTGCAAGTGCACATACGCCGAGGGAAAGCTCTGTCAATTGCACTCAAACAAGTGCGCGTTGGAGCAGGATTCCATATTCATCCTTCGATCAAACGCGTTTGAGGACGTCCTCCGGCATCTCCCGAACGCCATCAACGGTGTCTCGTCGCTCAAGGAGCTCAAATCACAGTGGCTAATGGTTCCACCATTTCAAACGTCGACGCCGCAAAACCAAGCTTCCCTTGGCGCCGCGCCCGGTGAGGACAAATCAACCGCGTCGCTCGGCTTGCCCGTTGCGTGTGTCGAGCCCGCGACGCCGACGGCCGACGCTCCGCTCGGACACGATGGCGACGACGATTCGAGTGACGACGCGTACATCTCCTCGTCGTGAACGCAATGTCGTCTCGTCGGTATTAGTTTCGCATCAATGTAATAGCTCTGTAAACACAATAGATTTCCTTTCATCTTCAAAGCCCGCGCGCGGTGTAACACCCGCAGCCACCAAGCCATTGCGACACAACGACGCGCGGCAATGTCCGCGACGGAGCGCGCGCCGCTCCTCGGCGACGCCGTTGGGCGATCGGTATTCGATCGACGCGACGTCGACGACGATGTCGCGTCAACGTCGTCGGCGTCGGCGTCCGAACGACGACGACGGGACGAAGGGCGTCTTCCAGATGCTCGAAACGATCCGACGACGTCGAACGGAACGAACCAACGGCGGAAATACGCCTACGCGTTGGCGTTGAGCGCGATGTGTGTCTCATCGAGCGCGTTCGTCGTCGCGTCGTCGGTGGCGTTCGTGAGACGGGCGGCGGAAGGACCGGGAACGGGGCAGTCGTCACGCGACGCGTTGAGCGCCGTAGGCATCGCGCCGCGCGCGACAGAGGTGTTGAGCCCCGAAGCGCTGCGAGCGTACCCGTGGTTATCGCGAACGGTTGACGAATCGTCGGATATGTCTGCGAAGCGACGAGGGAGCTCGGACGGTGGTGGGAGGAGCGATAGCGTGGGGATGTTGGGTACGGATGAGACGCACGAGTTTATCGTGGAAGAGGACCCGTTGGAGAAAGAGCTAGAACGGAACGCGCACGCGTTGGAACGCGCGCGCACGGTGGAGGATTTCGTGACGATGAGCGTGCACGTCGATGACGCGCACACCGTGGGTAGGAAACCGTTGAGCGAGTGGGTGCATCAACCTAGCGTTGTCGGTTCGAGCGAGTCGAGCAGGCTCTTCGGCGACGATTCGTTCACGGTGTGCCTGTACAACTTGCACAGGTGGACTAGGCCGCTCGGGACGTCGACATGGACGGAAGATTTAAGCACGGTGTTGGATGCGAAGCGAGGGGTGCGTGCGGCGGCGCGGGACAATCTTCTGGGGAGATGCGTCAAGGAGGTGATGCACACGAATAAGATAACCGAGGGCAAGTGTTTAGAGGCAGATGTCGTGGTTTTCCGCGGAGACTCGATGATCAAGTCGTTGTCGAAACTCTCGACGCCGTCGAGCGCGCCGACGCCAAAGACGAACGCCACGCGACATAAATCTCCGAACACATTGAGGCGCAGGGCGTCCTCGGCGCCATTGGTCGAGACGGACGTTTTGGTTACGTCGCTCCCGAGCAAGGCTCGACGGGATCAGGTGTACGTGTACGTGTCGACGTCTGCGCCCGCATCCCTCGTGTCCGGACAGGATTTACGCGATCAGCTCTTGCTCTCGCAAGTCGACTACCTCGCGACGTCCAACTCCGCGTATGAGAGCGTTTGGCGTTCGCCGTTGCCTACGGCGAAATTCATGATTTCGTCGTACGACGCCTTTTTGCGTCCGTTCCACATGCGGATACCAATCATAGGTTACGGCGACAGCGCCACGGCTTGCGCGCACGGTAACAGCGTTGGATCTGCCATTTTGCGTCGCATATCCAAAAAGTATCCAGTGCAAGCCTTTGGCTCGTGCATGCACAACTTCGACGCGCCGTGGTTTGTACCGAACCTCGCCTTGTCAGCGTCATCGACGGAGATGATTCGTTCACAGCTCAGATTAAGTCAGTATCTATTCTATTTCGTCTCCGAGGAGGTTGATTGCCCCGGACACGTCACGGAGAAGCTCTGGCTTCCGCTCTTGCGAGGATCGATTCCCATTTATTTCGGCACCAAGACGATGGAGGATTACCTCCCTTGCCCGAACAAAGACTGCGTCCTCAGCGTCAAGGATTTCGACAGCGTCGACGCCTTAGTTGCACGCATGAAGGAAATCGCGGAGAGCCCGCAGATTTACGACTCTCTCACGGCATGGCGCAAGGAGCTCCCATCCAACTGGCCCGAACGCTTTCGCAACGGCGTCGCGAGCGCGAGTCACGACATCCAATCCGTCGTGTGTGACATCATGCGCGATGGAGACGACGCTCGCCGTCGCGGTTCCATCAGCGACTTTGCATCCACCGTCCCGCACGCCGCTCCCTGGCTTCTCTCTTCCTACCCCAACGCGAAGATTGACATGCGCGCCGTCGTGGATTTGGAGCGTTCCGGCGCCAAATCCACGCGCTACTGCCTCCGTCAGGACCGCGTTCGAGCCCTCGGCCGGGTCCACGCCACCGAGCTCAGACACGAACAACAAAACGCGACGGCGGCGACGGCGAAGGGTTCCTCGAGATCCCTTTTCGATCCGTCTTTACACTTTACGAAGGTTTGCGATTACGAAGCCGCCGCGTGTTACCGCTTGCGCGCCTTCCGCGAGTAACCACACCGCGCGCCAGTGAGTCGATCGGGTGCACGCGCAATCACACCGCACCACGCACCGCTGTTCGCAGCGTGCACGCATAGCCCACCATAGCTGTACATTAATACCACTAAAAGCACTAGCCTTTCGAGTCGCGACGCGCTCCGGGCGCAACAGTTGAGCAACCGCGCGTGGAATGGATAAGCGATGACGTCACTCGGCACCTTTCTCCATATCCTACGAAATTTAACGCTATTAATCGCATTTGTAAACTACGTACTAAAAACGGATTGATCTTTCCATCCATCCATCCATCCATCCATCGGCGCCGCCGATCGAAACGACGCCGACGCCCGACGCCCGACGTCACACCGCGCACGAGCGACCGGACGCGCCCGCGTTCCATCCCGAACACCTCGCGAGCGAAACCGACCCACGATGTCGACCCTCGCGTTCGCGTCTTCCGCATCCGTCGCCGGCGCCGCCGGGCACACCCGACGAAACCTCGAGCAACGGACGAGCGCTCGTTCGACGTCCGTCTCGTCCTCCGTCGTCCCGCCCCGGAGAGCGCGCGGAGCGGTGCGCGTGGTGGCTGGGAACGAATACGAAAACGGCCTCTTCGCCCCGATCGTGCGCGTCGCGCGGGACGTCATCGGGGTGAAGAGGTTCAATCAGATTCGCGGCAAGGCGATCGCGTTGCACTCGCAAGTCATCGGAGACTTTTGCGAAGAGTTTGGGTGCGATTCCAAGGTGAAACAGACGTTGATTCGCACGGCGAAGAAGAATGGTGGGTTGTTGGGGTTCTTGGCGTGATGCGTGCGACGCGTGAGGCGAGCGAATCGAGACGACGTCGTCGAGGGTTGGGCGCGCGGGGCGAGCGCGAACGCGAACGCCAGAGGGGGGTTTTGGGTGTTTGAACGCGAATCCGGACGTCGGAGTACTAGACAAAATTTTTATCAATGCTTAGCGGCGGCGCGTGATTACGGTTGTGTAATGCATACGACGAGAATGCACGCGAGTTTATTCACTTTTTCGTATTTCTCCTCCTTCTTAGTTTGTTTCTACAACGTCTCTCTGTTCTTCTCTATCTACTGCGACGCGCGGATGACGGAACCGCTCGTTCGTTCACTTGGACGCGAGCTGGTAATCGTGCGGTGAATACATCTCCTGAAGCAAGAGCGTGATGAAACCGGGACAGTGTGAGCCGTGGTCGGTGACGAAGACGTCAATCATGTGCGGGGGGATGTATTCAAACGCGGGATTGACGACGACGGCTTCCGGAGCGCCGGCGTCGGCGTAGGACAAAGCGGCTGCGGGCGACGCGAGACGGTGCATCGAGCCGTACCCGCCCATCTCTGGGTTTTTCGGTGAGATAGAATAGGAACCAGCCAAGACGACGACGGGGACAGAGTGCGTTTTCGCGGCGAGCGCAATGTTATACGCCCCGGAATCGACAAACGCGGATCCGTCGCACAAGACGCCTCGCGCGCTCAAAACGACGAGTTTCACATTCGGCATTGTCGCATACACCGCACTGTCCGAAATCAGACTCACATCCTTGATACCCTTTTCCGCTAAAGCTTTTGCCATCGCGTGCCCGTCGTACCTCGGCGCACACTCGGCGACGACGACGCTAAAGTCCCCGTCTCGTTTCTTATTCGCGTCTCTCAAAAACGCCTCGCTCAACCCCGTGCCCGCCCCAGCGTTGGTTCCCATCGTCATCACCACGCACCCGCGCGTCACAAAATCCCCACTCTGCGACGCAATATTCGTCGTCACCGTCATCATCTCCTCCATCACCTCGTGCGCGGTATCGATGACGTCTTGTTTCAACTTTTTCGACTGCGACCCATCCGCGTTCGCCCCGCCCCGCTCGCCCGTCGTCCCCTCGTCCCGAATCACCCTCAGCACCCGCCGCGTGACGTTCCCCACGAGCAGGTGTTCCTTTCGCACGAGCGCGAGCTCGGCGCCGACCGCGCGCACTTTTTTCACGATGTCATCCAGCGTCGCCGTCGACGCCGCCGTCGCGACCGTGGCTATGAGCGTCTCGGCCACGCGTTTCGCCAGCGTCGCCGGCGGCGCGTCGTCGTACGCCCCGCGTCGGATCGCCGTCTTCAGCTCGTCGATCGCGCGGTCGACGGACGGGTTCGTCATCGCCCGCGGGGTCGACCGCGTCGGGACGTCCGCGGACGCTCGGCCCATGCGTCGCTCGCGCCGGTGGGATCGCTCGCGAACGGCGTCGCGTTGTGAAGAGGATGCGTTTTGGTTTCATCTTTAAAACGCGACGCGCGCGGGGGGTTAGATGCCGACGGTGGAGTGGGCGACGGATGCGTGGATACGGTTACCGCTCGTCGTCGCGG
>Ga0255759_10005593_pt1 | contig 10732 bp, 11 predicted proteins | sample 101ome_20_FD_179959 | JGI IMG/M metagenome (GOLD analysis project Ga0255759, IMG submission 179959) | Coastal salt marsh microbial communities from the Groves Creek Marsh, Skidaway Island, Georgia - 101404AT metaG (version 2) | ecosystem: Environmental > Aquatic > Marine > Intertidal zone >...
TCTCCTTCACCATAGTAAGAAGAAGAAACAGGATAACTCTTTATTAATGTAGAGCCCTCATAAAGATAGAGTCTTTGTTCAGAAATATCTATATCTACAGATAGCTCTTCTGAGCTTAAATTAATAATAAAAAGGAGAGTAAAAATTTTAACTAGTATTTTCAACTTTTCTTCTAAAGATATATGAAAAAATAATAATAAAGCAAGGAATTCCAAGAGACAACCACCACCCATGAGTTACATAAAAACTAATATCATCATTCAAAAGGATCTTACCTTTTACATTCCCTGCAACTCCCTTATCTAATTTATCAACTATTGTCCCATTATTATCAATAATTGCACTTATCCCATCATTTGTAGAACGTAATAGGTATTTATTGTGCTCAACTGCCCTTGCCCTTGTGATTTGAAGATGTTGACTTGGTCCATATGAGGATCCAAACCAAGTATCATTACTAATATTGACAATAAATTGATAGTTATTACTTACTTTTATAAAGGAAAAAGGATAAGCAATATCAAAACAAATAGCAGAAATAAACTTATGTCCATTAATTTCCATAATTTTATTATCTTTTCCTGCAGACACATAAGACATCGGAAGCTCTAATAGATCAAATAGGCTATTAAAAACGCTAGAGAGAGGAACAAACTCACCAAATGGGACAAGCCGTCTTTTTGAATAGAAATCCCCTGTATTATAGATCTCAAGTGTATTGAAGAGCTTTTCACCCTGAAATCTCCATGAACCGCCAAGCACAGTGTAATTATTTTGATTTAAATAATTTCTTATCAATCCCATATTAGGATGTCCAGAGTCAAAAGGAAGGGGGGTTTCTGGCCAAATATTTAATACTTTGGATTCAAGGACTGAATAAGAAAACAAAGTATCAACAATGTCCTCAGAGGAGTTTATAGAATATTTGGTATTTAAATCAATTGCGGGCTGAACGAGATTTATTTCTATTTCTGCATTTGAAATACTTTTTGAAGGAATTTCTATATAACTTAAAGAGACTAAGACTAAAAATATTATTAGTTTGATGCTTGTTCCTGGAAGCGTCTCATTAACAAAAAAATAAGCAAAGTAGTAAATAAAAAATGACATTCCAAATACCCCAATAAATGGAATCCCTATTTGGTAAAAAGTATCAATCACAATGAGTCCAGGAGACAACCAGGGGAAACCCCCAAAGAGAAAGTAACGTAAGAGCTCAGTAACTAAGAAACAACTCGCAAAAACTACGGCTTTTAATGAAATCGGGCTTGCTTTTATAAGATTATTAAATAGTGCTAGAGGAGTAATAAATACAATTGCTAAGAAGATACTTAAAAGAACTATGGCTATAAAAGATAGGTAAATACTGATATTACCATAATAGTAAATACTTACTATTATCCATCCAGTTCCAAAAATCCAAAATGAAAATCCCCAAATCAATAGCCTGCTAAATAAGGAACGATTAGATAAATCTTGCTTAAAAAGATAAGCAACATAGCCATAAGAAATTATGGCCAAAAACTTAAAGTCAAATGGAGCAAAAGATAAAAAATTAATGGCTCCAAATAAAAATGGAGTAAGAATATTAACTAAGAAAGTTGAATTATTTTTCTTTAATAGTGATGCCAATTTTTTTAACTTTTCTCTTGTCGGCTGCTGTCACGGCAAGTATTAAATTATCAAATTCTATTCTATCTCCAACTTTAGGAAGCAAGCCAAGCTGCTGGATAAATAATCCTCCCAGAGTTTCGGCATCAATAGCGCTTACATCGACCTTGAAGGTCTCAGCAAAAACTGGCAATTCCAACATTGCATCTGCAATAAATTCTTTTTCTGCAACCTGAATGAGTTCATCGGTTTCTTCAACGTCATGCTCGTCTTCAATTTCACCAACAAGCTCCTCCAATACGTCTTCTATCGTAACCAGGCCTGAAATAGTCCCATATTCATCAACTACTACAGCAAGATGAGATTTATCTCTTTTAAAATCCTCTAATAAAGTATCTAGCTTCTTAGTTTCTGGTATAACCTTGATCTCTCTCAACATTTTCTTTATGTCAAGGAGTGAACCATTCACTAATTCAGGAATAATATCTTTTGCCAGCATCAGCCCTAGCACTTCATTAGGAGCACCTCCAAGCACTGGAAACCTTGAATGACCCGAAGATATTACTTTTTCAATAATATTATTGTGAGCTTCTCCTGCTGAAATAGTGACCATCTCAATTTTTGGAACCATAATTTCTTTAGTTTTTCTTTCTCCGAGTTTTAGAGCACGATCTGCAATAAAGAAAGCTTCCTTATCAATTAAATCGGTCAAATGTGCCTGTTCTAGTTGACTGCTTACCTCGTTGAGGGAGGATGCTTTAAAAATCCTTGAGGCAATTCGCTTTCTTAAGCTTTGAATAAATGAGAGTTTCGACGGAGGTTTATCGTTTTCGATCATATGACAAGATAAGGATTAGGAATGTTAAGTTTTGCAAGCATTTCAATTTCTAGCTTCTCCATTTTAGCAGCATCGTCTTTTGATTGATGGTCATAGCCAATTAAATGAAGCAGGGCATGCAATAGCATATGCATGATATGGTGTTGAATGGGTTTATTTTGCTCTTGAGCTTCTTGATCACAGTATTCCATACAAATAGCAACATCTCCCAAAAATTGGTCCTCTGCAAAAGTATCATTCGGAAATGCTAGTACATTGGTACATGCATCTTTTCCTCTAAATTGATTATTGAGACTTTGCATTTCTTTCTTGGTAATAAATTTTAGGTTTGCATCGCAATTGCCGAGATGGTTTGAAGCTTCATAGAAAATATGTTGAAGAGAATCCTCTATCATGGATAAGTGCTTTGAACTTTCAGTAGCATTAATAATTGTTAACCCCATTATTTACTATCTGACTCAGCTGAACTGTAGGCATCAACAATTTTTCTTACCAGTGGATGCCTGACCACATCTTTTGAGGTTAAATAAGTAAAACCAATGCCATCAACACCTTTTAAGACATCTTGAGCATGGATTAACCCTGACCGCATATGCTTGGGCAAATCAATTTGGGTGCTATCTCCATTCACTATCGCATAAGAGCCAAATCCCATTCTGGTTAAAAACATTTTCATTTGGTCAGTTGTAGTGTTTTGGCTTTCATCCATAATAATGAACGCATTATTAAGGGTTCTTCCTCGAAGATATGCTAATGGAGCAACTTCTAAGATGTCTCGTTCAATCATTCTTACTACCTTTTCATAGCCCACCATTTCGTACAAAGCATCATAAAGAGGGCGGAGGTAAGGATCTACTTTTTGAGATAAGTCTCCAGGTAAGAATCCTAGCTTTTCTCCTGCCTCAACGGCGGGCCTAATTAAAATAATTTTTTGGACCTTATCAGCAAGAAGATATTCAACGGCTTTTGCAACAGCTAAATATGTCTTTCCAGTTCCAGCTGGGCCAATACCAAAATTAATTTCATAGGTATCAATGGATTCTAAGTACTCCTGTTGCTTGGGAGATCGAGGTTTGATAGTTTTTCTTGGAGTCTTGATGATATGGTCTTTGAAGATTGCCTTAGGTTCATCATCTGTATCTGCAGCATTGGAAACAATGTTTGTAAGGAATTCTTTGGAAATTTGCTCTCCTGAGTGGGTTGCTGCATACAACTCACTCATGACCTTGCTGGCTTTAGAAATTTGATCAGCATCACCTTCAATTTTAATAATATTGCCATTTTGAAAAATCTTTACTTTGAGTTTTTTTTCAATAATTTTTAAATTGCCATTGAGCTCACCAACAAAGTTAGCAAGCGCAAGGTTGTCTACTGGTTCTAAAATGAGTTGCCGAGAAATACTCTGAGATGCTTGCATCAAGTTGGTGGTATGTGCTCCTGTGAAAAAATGTGACCCTGAAGTGAGTGTGCCAAAGCTTTATCAATCTTAATATCTATTAATGTACCTAGAATTTGAGTATTTTGGAAGTCAAAATTTACCACTCTATTGCACTCTGTCCTGCCTTGCATTCGTGAGTCAGCTTTTTTAGAAAGACCTGTTACTAGACAGCGTTGGACCGAACCTTCTAAATCTTTGGAATACTCTTTTTGATAGCTATCCAATAGGGATTGAAGCTCATACAGCCTCTCTTTCTTTTCTGGGAGTTTAATATCGTCCTCAATCATTGCTGCGGGGGTTCCTGGTCTTGCAGAATATATAAAGCTAAAAGACGCATCAAACTTGACTGTATTTACTAAGTCAATTGTTTCCCTAAACTGGGCTTCGGTTTCTTGTGGAAAGCCTACTATAAAGTCAGAGGAAATTTTAATCCCGGGTCTTGCAGCATGAAGTTTTTCAATAATCTCAAGATAGCTTTCTCTAGAATAATTCCTTTTCATTTTAGTTAAAATTTCATTGGAGCCTGATTGAACTGGTAAGTGCAGATGACTGACTAGCTCAGGTACATACTTATAAGCTTCTATAAGATCATCTGTCATATCCAATGGATGAGAAGTGGTATAACGAATCCTTTCAATACCATTTATTGAACCTGTGACTTCTATAAGATCGCTTAATCTGAGCAATCTCCCATCTAAGGGGTGCTCATATGCATTAACATTTTGTCCTACAAAGGTAATCTCGGACACTCCTTGCTCTGCTAATCTTGCAACCTCATCAAAGATTTGTTGAGGCGCTCTACTAACCTCATCTCCTCTGGTATAAGGAACTACACAAAAAGAGCAATACTTAGAGCATCCTTCCATAATGGATACAAATGCGGTTGGGCCTTCTGCGGTTGGCAATGGTAATAAATCGAATTTTTCTTCTATCGGAAAAGAAACATCGACAGCTTTAATCTTGTTACTTTCTTCCAAGAGCTGAGGAACTCTCTGCAAAGTTTGGGGCCCATAGATAAGGTCAACATAAGGAGCTCTCTTAAAAATATTTTCTCCTTCTTGGGTGGCAACGCACCCCCCAACCCCAATTTTTAATTTTGGATTATGTTGCTTGAGCTTGTGCAGTCTGCCAAGTTCAGAGTAAACCTTTTCTTCTGCTTTCTCCCTTATAGAACAAGTATTCAATAGAATAATATCTGCATCCTCTGGAGTTGAAACTTCTTGAATATCTCCGCTTGATTGCATAACCTCTAATGTCATTTTTGAGTCGTACTCATTCATTTGACATCCGTAAGTTTTAATATAAAGTTTCTTTCCCATAAGCTAATTATGAATAAAAGTAAGACAATTTATAAAATAATGTTCATGCAACTCGGTGAAATATACGAGATATTTGCAAAGCAAATCTATCAAAGCGATATGTACGGTTTCATTGAGGTGGAAGAGTATATATTTAATAAATCAAAACAGCTAGTAGTTGATCCCTCATCTGAAAAGCTTAAGAACGAATTTAAGGGCGTGGAAAGATCTTATATTCCTATAAACCAAATCATTAGAATTGATGAGGTGGCAGAAACAGGCGAAGCTAAGATAAAAGAAAATAAAAACCAAGTAACGCCTCTTCCCATAAATATTCAACCTGCAAATTTAAAAGACTAGTTTTAAACAGCACATTTTATGTAAACGAGCATAGAGTGTTTGTTTTATAATTCATTTATGAAGAGAAGAGAGCTGCTTAAATTATCTGCAATCTCAGCAGGACTAGGAGCGCTCTCTGGCAAGTTAACTAGCCAATCAATCAAGGCATTTTTTAAGCATGGAGTTGCAAGCGGAGACCCAACTCAAGATAAAGTTATATTATGGACAAGAGTAACCCCTAATCGTCCAGGAAATATCAAGGTTACTCTTGAGGTTGCTACAACTAAAGATTTCCAAAATATAGTCTTCCAAAGAGATTTATATACAAACCCAACCAAGGACTACACGGTCAAATATGATTTCAAAGCTGGCGTGTTTTTTGAACAAGGCAAAAGCTTTTACTACAGATTTCATGTCAATCATACCTATTCTGAAACCGGTAGATCTCAGACTTTTCCTAAGGGTAATACAAGTTTTGCATGTCTAAGCTGCTCAAACTTTCCCACGGGATTCTTCAATGCTTACGAAGCCTGCTCTGAGGAGAATATTGATTTTTGGTTGCATCTTGGAGATTACATTTATGAATACAATGATCGGGGATATGGAACAGATAATGCTCAAAAGCTTAACCGAATTCCTAAACCCTCTCATGAAATCATTTCATTAGCAGATTATCGAATAAGGCATGCTCAATACAAGACAGATGAAGGATCAAGAATGCTGCATGCGGCGGCTCCTTTAATTGCGGTCTGGGATGACCATGAATTCTCAAATGATGCTTGGATGAGGGGCGCTGAAAATCATGCATTTGATGGAAGCGAGGGAACGTTTACCAAGAGAAGAGCTGCTGCAATAAGAGCTTATATGGAGTGGATGCCAATAAGAGAGCAAACAAGCAAGAGAAAAATTTACCGCCAATTTCAAAATAAGGTTATAAATTTGATGATGCTGGATACCAGACAATTTGGCAGAGATAAACAAATCCAGCCCCTTCAATTTATGAATGGTGAGATTTTTGATAAAACGGCATTTTTTAAAACACTAGAAACAAAAGATAGAGAGCTTCTGGGTAAAAAACAATTTGCTTGGTTGGAAAGAAAATTACATCAAAGCACTTCTACCTGGGATGTGATAGGTCAACAAATCCTTATGGCCAGAATTAAATTTCCTAAAATTATTGATCTGTTAGAAGGGAGAAGTCCTCCCAAGTGGTTAGAGAAATTTCTACCCCTTCAAGATGAAGGAATCCCTTCAAATTTGGATGCTTGGGATGGTTATCCTGCAGCAAGATCAAGACTCTATAAACTCTTTAAAAAAGAAAATAGCTCGCTAATCTCTTTGGCAGGAGATACTCATAATAGCTGGGTATCAAACTTGGTAGATGAAATGGGCCATTCAATTGGCTTTGAATTAGGGACTCCATCTGTAACCTCTCCAGGAGTTGCAGATTCCCTAAAGGTAGATCCCGCAAAAATGGCAGAAGGCCTCAAAAAAAATTCTCCAGAACTTCAATGGATGGATGCTGAATACCGTGGATATCTAGTTTGCAAAGCCAATAAACAAGCTTTTTCTGCTCAATTTAAGTTTATAGACAATATTAAAGGCAGAAAATTTAAAATTATTAACGGTCCAGAATTTAGAGCTTTTAATGGCAATACTAAAATTTCTAAGCTTTAAAAATCTTATCTTTGTAAAATTTTAATTCCTTAATTGATTCTCTAATATCGTCTTGAGCCCTGTGTGTTGAAGCTTTTTTATAAAGCAGGTCGCCCTTAAGCCATCTTGCAATAAGTTCCTTGATGGTGGATACATCAATATGTCGATAATGAAAATAAGCCTCTAATCTTGGCATGTACTTAACTAAAAATCTTCTGTCGTGGGAAACTGTATTGCCACACATTGGAGACTTGCCTTCCCCAACAAACTTAGAAACGAAGTCTAGCGTTTCAATTTCTGCCATCTGTTCGGTGACCGCACTAGATTTGACCTTTGCTAACAAACCACTCTCTTTATGCTGATTTGTATTCCAATCATCCATAGCTGCTAGCAATTCTTTGGGCTGATGAATGACTAAATTGGGGCCTTCCTCTAAAATGTTTAGTCCCTTATCGGTAATTATGGTTGCAATTTCAATTATGCGCTCCTTCTCTGGATCAAGACCTGTCATTTCAAGGTCTATCCAAATGAGGTTCTTATTAGATCGTTTTAAAGCCATAATTTATTAGTTTAATGGGGTATTGTGGTACTTGAATGGAAAAAGTTCAAATTGGAAGAATAATAGAAATCTATAAAGATTCCTTGCTCTTTGAATCTGAAGACACAGCATTAAGAATTAGGCTTCCAAAAAAGCTTGATATTGCTGTTGGAGATTGCATAGAGGTAGATACCTCATCTCAAGAAGCAGCCATCCTCAAAATTCAACCCAGAAAATCTTCATTGCAAAAACAAATAAATAGAAAAAAGAAGGTTGTAGTTAGCAATATCGATGCCCTTGCTATTATGGCATCCTCTAAACCAAAGATTTCTAAAACTTTAGTTGATAAATGGCTGGCGCTTTCTCATTTAAATAAACTGAAGCCCTTAGTTATATTTAATAAATGCGATAGAGAAGATTTTGATAAGATTAAGAATGATATTACCTTGTACAGAAATTTAGCTATTGAATGTTTTGAAGTTTCAGCAAAATACAATCGCGGCATTAAAGAATTAAAGCAATCCTTAATGAATCAAAGTATTGCCTTGGTTGGCCTGTCTGGCGTTGGAAAATCTAGTCTTATCAAACTTCTTACAGGTGAAGATATTAAAACGCAGAACCTTTCAAAAAATACTGGGAGGCACACAACTACTACTACAAAAATTTATGCTGGAGAAGGTTTTGAGCTTATCGATACTCCTGGAGCCGGAGACATAGATTTGGAGTGCTTTGATAAAGAGCAAATAACGTCTGGATTTTCAGAGATAAGTTCTGCCTCTTTATTATGCGAGTTTAGGAATTGTAACCATAGCCGTTCGGATAAGGGATGTAATGTCATAAAATTAGTGGATAAAGGTATGATCGCAGAGTCTCGCTACGAGAATTATATGCAACAGATTGATGGAAAATAATAAAAAAACACATTTTGGTTACGAGGAGATAAGCTCTGCTGATAAGGGAGCACGAGTCAGGGGAGTATTTGATTCTGTTGCAGACAATTACGACCTCATGAATGACTTAATGTCACTGGGATTGCATAGATTATGGAAAAAAGCATTGCTTGAGCTAGCAGAGCTACCCCCCAATCCTATGATATTAGATATTGCTTCAGGAACATGTGATATCCCAAAAATGATCATTCAATCTCACAACAGCGCCCGTGTCCAAGTAACCGACATAAATAGTTCTATGCTTGAGCTTGGGCGCAATCGAGCAATAGATGAAAATTTTATTTCTAATTGTTTCTTTTTAACTGCATCAGGGGAAGAGCTTCCGTATCAGGATGAAACCTTTGATTTGGTTACCATAGGATTTGGTCTCAGAAATTTTACTGACAAAAATAAGGGTCTTAAAGAAATGCATCGGTGCTTGAAACCAAACGGCCACTTATTGGTCTTAGAATTTTCTAAACCCAACAACTCTTTATTTGAAAAGGTATATGACTGGTATTCATTTAATATCCTACCCAAAATGGGTAAGCTCTTTGCTCATGACGAACAAAGTTATCAATATCTTGCAGAATCTATCAGAATGCATCCAAACCAAGAAAATCTCAAGCATATGATTCTTAATGAGGGCTTCAAGAAGTGCAATTTTTATAATTTTCAAAATGGCATAGTTTCTATACACAAGGCCATTAAATGAAATTAAGCCTAACCCCACTGCTTAAAACTATTCTTGAAAACGATAGTGCTCTTGAGAAAGGCCTGGAGTCACTGGGGGAAACTATTTTTAATATTCATGTTGGTATTATTTCATTTGGAGTTAGCATAGCCTCTTCTCAAGCCTTAGTTGTTACACCTCATAAAAATCCTGACTTCACAATCAATATCAACGGAGGTGCTTTCAAGCTTGTCACTGAACAACATAAATTCGCTTCAAGCATGGTAGAAGGCGATTTAGAAAAGTTTTCAGCTCTCATGAGTATTCTCACTAAAGTCCAGGCAGATTGTGCTGCTGTGATATATGACATTTTTGGAAATGAAGCTGCCTTTGTATTTACGTCTTTTGTATCAGCTTATCAAGCAAAAAAAGATAAGGTCTTAGTTAATGAAAATATATCCCTTTACAAAACAAGGCTGCGAGCCATGCAGCTAAGGATTGATAGAGTTGAAAGGCTTCTAAATCATAGAGATCATGCAGTTAATTAGTTTCTTTAAAGCAGTTTTCCTATTATTTAGGTATGGCCTTATAAACGATATCGGAAATCTTAACCCTATTTCTAGGGCATTGGGTTACCTGAATATTTTCTTTTATTTAAATATAAATAAAACTCTCGGACATAGACTGACAAGCTATCTTGAAACTATGGGTCCATTGTTTATCAAGCTTGGCCAACTGCTTTCAACCAGAACAGATATTCTAGATAAAACAATAACCAATGAGTTAAAACGATTAACTGATGCGTGCCCTCCTTTTGAAACTTCCTTGGCCATCAAATCAATAGAGCAATCGTTGGGAGCGGGTATTGATGAGGTGTTTCAAAAATTTAATCATGCGCCTTTAGCTGCTGCATCCCTTGCACAGGTTCATGAGGCAAAGCTTATTGATGGATCTGAGGTAGTGGTAAAAGTCCTCAGGCCCAATATCCATAAATCGGTAATAAAAAATATTAAGTTGATGAAGTTTTTGGGTTTTATAGCAAGCCTAATAATTAAAGACAGCCAAAGACTTAAACTCAAACAGGTTCTTAATGATTATGAAAACACGGTGCTTAATGAACTTGACCTAAAGATTGAGGCCTCAAATGCCATTCGAACCAAAAAGTATTTTAAGGGTAATGAGTTATTAAAAATCCCTGCCATTTACCAAGAATTTTCGACAAAAAATATTTTGGTTATGGAAAAAGTTAGTGGTATTCCTTGCACCAACATTGAAGAAATTAAGAAAGCTGGTTTGGATTTAAAAATATTAGCAGAAAACGGTGTAAAAATTTTTCTTGATCAAGTGTTTCGAGATAATTTTTTTCATGCTGACATGCATCCAGGTAATATTTTTGTTAACAACGATAACAA
>Ga0255759_10005597_pt1 | contig 10729 bp, 12 predicted proteins | sample 101ome_20_FD_179959 | JGI IMG/M metagenome (GOLD analysis project Ga0255759, IMG submission 179959) | Coastal salt marsh microbial communities from the Groves Creek Marsh, Skidaway Island, Georgia - 101404AT metaG (version 2) | ecosystem: Environmental > Aquatic > Marine > Intertidal zone >...
GAAACTCACTAAGCGGCGGTGTTTGATTCTTTTGTTAGGCGTGTCTAACCAAACCCTACTTATGCCCAAATCTAAAGACTCGAGATACTTATTACGGGTTTGGAAGCACGCCATTTAAGCATCTGCAAAAAAAAGAACTTTGAGAATATCTTTTTATTAAATCCCTAAAAACTGTTATATTACACGGGGATATGTTTGTAAGAACAACAAAATATATTATTTTTGCTCTTGTTTTTTGCTTGATTAGTAAAAATTTTGTTTTTGCTGAAGTTACACATCAAAACAAAGACAAAAAGGAAGAAAAAAAAGTCAATTTGCTTGAATATAGTTTCAAAGATATTCAATTATTAAAATCGGTTTTAAAAGATTTGCAACCTTATACAAAACGCAATGCTAATTATTATAAAATTCAAATCAAAAAAAGCACAGAATTTAACGCCTTTGCTAGTTATGGAAAAAACCTAGTAGTGCATAGTTCAGTTTTTAGAACTTTGAAATCTAAAGTTGCAATTGCAATGATTATTGCACATGAAGTTGGGCACCTCGAAAGAAAACATCTTATCAAAGGTGCAGTCCTCAATATTTTTACATCTCTTGCTATCACTACAGCAAATATTTTTACCAATAGTCAAATTTGGGGCTCAATCTATAATCAAGCTGGCAGTGGCATTGTCTCGACTCACTCAAGAAGTCAAGAGCGCAATGCTGATTTGTTTGCAGTTGATGTTGTCAATAAATTATATTGTGATGAACCCGGCAAATTAGAGGCTTGGATGATAATGATTGAATTAGATGCTAATAATCAACATCCACTTTATGCTAGGTCACATCCCTATGCAAGTGATCGCTACAGATACATGAGAAAATTAATTGAAGATGCAGGATGTGCTTTATAAGATGATGAAAAATTTTTTATTAGGTATATTTTTAATTAATTGCGTAGCCGCGCATGCCCAAAAAGTCCGTCACTTTGAGGACGGTCGACATGTTTTGTATAGAAAAAACAAAACCATAAAAGAAAAAGTTTCTGTGCAAGATGGTAAGCGCCATGGCGTTTGTTATAAATACTATCGTGATGGTGTAACAATCAAAAAAATCACTTACTACCTTCAAGGTAAAAAAGCTGGGCTCGAAAAGTTTTACGATAAATTGGGTATTTTAAAAAATTTCAAAGAACATAAAATACCATTTGATAAAAAACAATTTCCTCAAGAAACTAGTATTTAAAGTTCTTAAACTGATGCTCTAAACTCCACCTAAGCCAAAAATCTCATATTAAAAAACCACGTAAAGAAATCTCCTCATTATCAATCACCATATTATGAAAACATGCATAAATATGCATTAAATGTTCAAGATTGACAATCTTTTTTGTGGTGCACCAAGTTTTACGACTGAGCCTTTTTACATTGTCGCGAAACATAGCGGCACTGTGATTCAAGCTAAAAAGCGGATCCCAACCAGTTGCCTTGAGCTCACCTTGCCCCACGACACAGCCACGCCTCCCTTTGTATGACAGTGTTGTAGCGCCTGCAAAAAATTCTTGAATGAGCGCAGGGTAATGCCATGATTTATCAGAAATAAATTGCGTTAATTTGTTACAACAAGCTTGAAGTTCACTAAACATTTTGCGCAGTGTTTTTTTGCGCTCACAACTACGTGCGCCATATTTTTTCTTGGCAATTTCAGCCAAATGCCCTTTAGCGCGAATTTTGCCAACGTTTACGCTTAATATTTTTCTGCTTTGCATTTCAACGGCAATTGCCATTGTCAAAGGCTTACACTTAGTGTGTTCAAAGCTTTCCATTTCATCAAAAACCAAATCTGTAATCGGCGTGATTTCTTCGCGGGATTTGGCTAATTTTTTTCTTGCACAAAAACCCAAGCGCACTAATCTTCTAGAAATTGTGCGAGGTACGACGCTTAGCACAAGCGCACAAGCCCGCTCCGAAAGCCCTTTGCAGAGTAGCTTAAAGCATGATTTATTGATATGTCTTTTTTGTAATCGGTAATCAAACCTAAGTGTCTGCTCAGAAAAATTTTTATTACAGCTTTTACAAAAAAATCTTTGTATGATTTTTCTATCTGACTTTCTGATATGTGTGCCTTTTTTGATGACTTTTTCTCTGTTTTTACAGCAGGGGCATGGGTATTGTTTCATTTTGAATCCTCCAAGTACAAAATATTAGACAATACTTGACTTTTTATGGGGGGTCAAAAGGCTTTTTTTGATGCTAATTAGGTTTTATTAGGTGGAGTTTAGAGCAGCAGTTAATAAAGTTCTTGTTTTACTTTGTTGATAACATCAGCTTCTACAAAAAGTTTGGCATTGCGGCAGGCATTATAGATAGCTTCATCATTAGAGCTGCCATGAGAAATAATAGAAATTCCATTAACACCACCAAGTAATGCTCCACCATAAGAGTTTGGATGTACATGCGCTTTGATTTCTTCAAAGACACTTGAATTTTTTAATATTAAAGCGGCAATTTTTACAAGAGGAGATCCTGCTTTTAATTTTTCTTTGATTTGTTCAGCAAAAATTTTCAACCCCCCTTCAAGTGCTTTCAAATGAATATTACCGACGAAACCGTCACATACTGCGACTTCACATAAATCATCAATAATAGTTTTGCCTTCCACGTTTCCAATAAAATTTAAATTTTTATTGTCGCTTAGTAGCTTATATGTTTCTTTGTAAAGTTCGGTTCCTTTTCCTTCTTCTTCTCCAATATTCAAAAGCCCGATACGAGCGTTATCAATATTAAATATGATTTTGCTTAAGATCTTACCAATAACAGCATTCTGTAGCATTTGTGCCGCAGTAGCTTCAACATTGGACCCACCATCAATCAAAAACATTTGTTTCAAAGAAGTTGGAATCAAAGTACAAATGCATGGTCTCTCAAAACCTTCTATTCTTTTTAAAGTAAACAAGCTCGTTGCTGTTGCAACTCCAGTGTTGCCAGCGGCAATGACAGCATCCGCAGTGCCTTCTTGAACTAATCGATTAGCAATAACAATACTTGCATCTTTTTCTCTACGAGCGGCACGAGCAACGTCTTTTTCGTCCATTGGAATTTCTTTGTCAGTATGATAAATCTCAACCAAATCATTTTTCAATTGATGTTTTTGCATTATGTTTTTGATTTTTACTTCATCACCAACTAAAATTATTTTGCACTGTAACTTTTCGGCAGCCAAAAAACCACCTTTAACAGTTTCAAGCGGGGCATAATCCCCTCCCATAGCATCAATTGCAATTACTGGAGTTTTCATGATTTAAAAGTTTATTCAAGTTCCTCAAAAGGCTCTTCATCAAATTCTGGCTCTTCTATAGCTGCAGAATTTACTAAAGCAAGTTGTTCACTACCATCTGATTTATCTATGATATCAGCTGCCGCTTGAACTTCACTGTCTTCTTCTGGTTTGATGATTGGTGTAATATTTACTACGCTATCATCTTCTTCAAGTCTTTGTACTTTTACACCCGTTGCCATTCTTGATTGGAACGGAATGTCAGAAACAGTTTGACGAACGATGATTCCATTTGCTGTAGCAATAATAAATTCATCATCATGACTAACTATTCTAATTGTGGCAAGTTTGCTTTTAGCTGTTTTAAATTTGGTTCCAATTAAACCAAGTCCACCTCTACCTTGAACTCTAAATTCAGATATTTTGACGCGCTTACCAAAACCATCATTAGTAATCACTAATAAGTTTGCATCTTCATCATCTGAGTTAATAACATCAAATCCAACTAATTCATCACCTTCTCTAAGACTTATAGCTTTTACACCTTTAGCGGTTCTTCCCATTGGTCTAACATCACTTTCGCTGTAACGAATTACCATGCCGTCTTGAGTACCCAAAATAAAAGTTTGTGTACCATTAGAAATTCTTACCCAGCTTAATTTATCCTCTTTATCAAGGTTGATTGCAATGATTCCAGATTTTCTAACAGATTCAAAATCAGCTAAAGAGGTCTTTTTAATTGTGCCTTGTTTAGTTAACATGCTCAAATAAGTACCTTCATCAAAATCTCTTGCTGGAATCACAGCCGTAATATTGTCCGAAGACTTGATATTAATAAAGTTTACTAAAGCTTGACCTTTGGCTTGTCTACTTCCTTCAGGTAGGTCATAAACTTTTGTTGAGTAAACTTGCCCTTTATCAGTAAAGAATAAAAGCGTATCATGCATAGAGGTCACAAAGAAATGTGCCAAATCATCTTCATCACGAGTTTTGATACCACCCTTACCTTTGGTTGCACGTCTTTGTCTTTCAAATGTAGTAAGTGGGATTCTTTTTACGTAACCCTGTTGAGTAATAAAGACAGCCATTTTTTCATCGGCAATTAAATCTTCCATGCTCATGTCACCATGGTCATGAACGATTTTTGTTTTTCTTTCGTCAGCAAATTTTTCAATAATTTCTTGAGTTTGTTCTTTGATTACATCAAGTTTCAACTGTCTACTTGCAAGTAATTTATTTAAAGCTTTGATTTTCTTCTCAAGTTCTTTTGCTTCTTTTTCTAGCTTCTCTTGTTCTAAGCCTGTTAACCTTCTTAACTGCATGTCGAGAATTGCAGTCGCTTGAATTTCTGTAAGTTTAAATTTCTTCATTAAGTCTGCACGCGCAATCTCAGTTGTTTCAGAATTCTTGATTAGCTTGATAACTTTATCAATATCGCCAATAGCAACAAGTAACCCTTCAACTATATGCAACCTTGCTTCTGCTTTATCAAGGTCAAATTGAGCTTTTCTGGTAATTACTTCAACTCTAAATTCAATAAACTCTCTTAAAATTTCAGGTACGCTTAATTGGCGAGGCTTACCTCTAACAAGCGCAACAATATTTACAGAAAAGTTTTGTTGTAATTGAGTGAATTTTAGTAAGTTATTCAAAATTACTTGTGGGTTAGCGTCACGTTTTAATTTGATAACAATTCTTGTGCCATCGCGTCCTGATTCATCGTTAGCATCTGAGATACCAGTGATTCTTTCATTTTTAACAAGGTCGGCAACTTTTGTGATAAAGGATTCAGCACCAACTAAATAAGGCAATTCAGAAATAATAATTGCTGTTTGTGAAGAAGTTTTACCCTTAGCAATTTCCTCAATTTTATAAGTACCTTTTTGAGTTATGCTGCCGCGACCAGTTTCAAAATAGTCTTTGATTCCTTTGTTACCAACAATACTGCATCCAGATGGAAAGTCTGGAGCTTTGACAATTTTATTTAAATCATTTGAAGAGATATCAGGATTATCAATAATCGCAGTAACACCTTCTAAAACCTCTCTTAAATTGTGAGGCGGGATATTTGTTGCCATACCAACAGCGATACCTGTTGTGCCATTTACTAATAGCATTGGTATTCTTGAAGGTAAAACTTTTGGTTCTTGTAAAGAGCCATCAAAATTATCTGTGAAGTCAACAGTGTTAGATTCAATATCACTTAAAATATTTGCAGTAATTTTTTCTAATTTACACTCGGTATATCTCATTGCCGCAGGACCATCGTCTAAGCTACCGAAGTTACCGTGACCATTTATAACTTTGTATCGAGTACTAAAAGGCTGCGCCATTCTTACTAATGAATCATAGACAGCAGTATCGCCGTGCGGGTGATACTTACCTAAAACTTCACCTACAACACGCGCACATTTCTTGAAAGGTTTATCGTGGTGCATTGCCATGTCGTGCATTGCAAATAAAATTCTTCTGTGTACTGGCTTTAAACCATCTCTAACATCAGGTAATGCACGAGATACAATAACTGACATCGCATAATCGATAAAACTTTGTTTCATCTCGTCTTTGATGCTGATATCGTTAATTTTTCCGCCGGTTCTAAATAAATCTTTCATTTGTGAATATAGTAATTTTACTATAGATAGCTAACAATTAGGCTTGAGACACTTCGGACCGTGTCATTTTTGTCTCATTTTATTTATCTCTTAAGGATTCGCTAATTTGTCTCATCTAATATTTTCTACAAAAACAAAAAAACCAAACTCTAAAAAGAGTTTGGCGATTTTGTTGATTTTAAATTTCAATTAATTACTTTTCACGTAATCTTTGAATTGTTTACCAGCTGAAAAAGCAGGAACACTTGAAGCAGGAATTTGAATTTCTTCTCCAGTTCTTGGGTTTCTACCAGTTCTTCCTTTTCTATCTTTTTTAGAGTAAGTGCCGAAACCAGTTAAAGTTACTTTTTCACCTTTAGCTACTTGAGCTTTAATTTCGTCAAGTAAGCTTGTTACAACTTCTTCTACTTGCTTTTGACTCATTCCTAAATCATCAGCGATTTTTGCAACTAATTCACCTTTATTCATCTTGGATAATCTCCTTTAGTTTTTTTTAGAGTGCTTTAATACTGCACCTATAGTGAAATTACTATAAAAACCCGTTTCTGGGCAAGTTTTCTAGCATTATTTTTTAAAAAAAGACAAATAAACATAAAAAAAAGTTCATTTTCAGTGTATAATTGCCCTTGAGAGTATGTATTGACGCAAAAGCTCAAGATAATTTATGGATTTAGGTGGAATTAACCCAAACTCTTTTAACCCTTTGAACAAAGGGGCGTCAACTAGCGCAGAATTAGAACCATTAGTGAAATTGATTGCAACTCGTTTGGGTGTTTCTGATTTTACGGCATTTCGAGTTTTGAGAAAGTTTATGGCTGGTGCTAACGCAAGTACCTTTTCTGAAATTTCAAGTTTTGTCAATAAGTTTTTAGGAGACACAACTAATCAAAGACAAGTAAATGAGCTGGCAAAGGATTTACAAAATTTACAAAATAATCCAGAAGCAAAAGAGCAAAATTTTAAACCTGTAATTGAAAGATTGCAGTATGGTTTAGTTCAAGCTCGACAAAATATTCAAGTGCAACAAGCAAGTGCTCAGCAAATCAATGCTCAAGATCGCTTTGTGGCAGCAACTCAGGCAAAAACAGTAAACCCTTCTACTGAGTTGGTGCAAAGTCCAAAAAACTTTGCTTCATGGCTTGTTAATAATAAAGCCGCTTTTATTTTACTGAAATCAAATCCTGATTTAAGTTCTCTATTGCTGGCTTTGCAAAATCCACAAATCCAAAAATCGCCAGCATTGTTTTCACAACTTGTTGCTTTGATTTCTCAAATACTTAAATTGAAGTCAGGTAAATCATTGACCGAAGATATTGATGAAACTAAAAAAGAAGAATTTGAAAAAGAAGAAATGACAAATTACCTTGATAAACAAAGCGCGCGTGTTAGTGATTTGAAAGAAACGGTTGGCGTTAATAAAGTTTCACACCTAAAAGATTTTTTACTCGAAGCAGAAAGATTTGCTGAAGAAGAAATTGCTAATTTATGGTCTTTGACTTTGAAAAAAGAAAAAGAACTTGAAAGGAAATTAAAAAAAGAATTTGGTAAATTTAAACAAAAGAAACAAGACGAAAATGAGTGATTACAGAACAGCATTAGTAGAGTACATTAGTGATAATTTTGCTCCTGAAGATATGGTTTTAAAAAATATTCTTGAACAGCAAAAAAATGGTGGTGGTCCAATGATGAATATTGGTCCAGACCAAGGAAAATTTTTGTATTTATTGGTGAAACTTTTAAAACCTAAGTCAATATTAGAGATAGGATCTTATTATGGTTATAGCGCAGTTTGGTTAGCAAGAGCACTGAGTGACGGGCATTTAACTTGTGTGGAAAAATCACAAAAACAATGTGAAATTATAGAAGCTAATTTAAAAGCTGCTAGTTTAGAAACAAAAACAAATGTCATGCAAGCATCAGGAATAGATGCCATGCAAAGTTTTATTCAACAAGAAAAATTTTTTGATTTGATTTTTATAGATGCTGATAAAAAAAACTATCCAAATTATTTTCATAATGCTTCAATGCTTTTAAAACAAGGAGGAGTTTTGCTTGTTGATAACTGTATTTGGGATGGCAAAATTTTAGATGCAAATCCAGATGAACAAACTCAAGCAATTAAAGACTTTAATTTAGCTTTAGCTCAATCAACAGATTTTGATTCTACTTTATTGACTATTCAAGACGGACTCTGTATGGCAATCAAAAACTAATTATTTATGACTCGTCAGAACTTAACCATGCGCTAAGTGTGCCAGCAATTTGTTTGCCTTGACAAAGCTCTCTGTTGGCTTTTGCTAAAAGCCTTGTTGCTGGTCGTGAATCTAAAACGGTTCTATTGTTTTTATCAAACTGCTCTAAATAAAAATTGCAAGCTTGAACCGTTAAGCCGTCAAGTGTAGATAAACCATAAAATCTACATGCAAAAGGTCTATGTTCATGGATTTGACAGCTTTTGCTTTCACTCAAAAAAGGGCATTCGTGAGCAAAATTATTTGGATTCATTTCTTTTTTATCCTGCTTGTCTAAGTCAATTAAATTTAATTTTTCAGCAAATTGAACTTGGTGTTCAAGTTGGTTTTTTTGTGCTTTTTCTACCAATTCTCTCATATCAACTTTAGTTTTTATATATTCAAATTCCAGTTTAGTGACTAGTGGCGGAGTGTAGACACAACAATCAACACATTTATTTCTAAAACAAGTTTCTTTGTCAATTTTTGCTTGATTTTCTACTTGTGCTTGCAGCTCAGCAATTTCTTGATATACAGTTGCTAGTTTTTCTTGATAATTATTTTCATCAAAAATAATTTTAGTTTCTAATAGGTCTAGTTTGTAATTGATTTTTTCTTGTTGGTAGTTACTAAAATCAAGTTGTAAATCATCATCTATATTTTTAAAAAAATTTTTGACACTACTAAAGTCAATATTTTCTTTTAGTTCTTGATGAATATAAGCAAGCTCTTTACTGATTTTATTTGCTATAAAATCTTTGATTTCACCAATGGAAATATCTCGTGCATTAATTTCTTGTTTTTGACTTAGTTTATAGTAAATTTTAAATGCTTTAAGAGCAAAGCTATCAAGCAAATGTGGTTTTTCTTGAAAAAATAAATCAATTTTGTTAAATTCTTTGTTTTTAAAATCTTGCATTAATAATTTAAGTCTTTCTAAGCTAGCTTCCTCTTGAATTAATTCTTTTAATCCAGAGCTAAGGTTTTTAAATTGATAATTAGCAGACATTTAAAAGTTTTTTCTTTTTATTTATGCCTCACTTTGCTATATTTTTAACTATGAAGGTAATATTTATGGGCACTCCAGATTTTGCAGTGCCAGCCCTAAAAAAAATATTTACTGCAAAGAATCACGAGTTATTGTTTGTGATTACTCAGCCTGACAAAAAAACTGGACGTAAACAAATTCTAACTGCACCCAGTATAAAAAACTTTGCTATTGAAAACAATATCGAGTTTTTTCAACCTGAAAATATCAACAAAGACCTAGAACTACTTGAAAAAATCAAAACAATAAAACCGGATTTGATGATTACTGTTGCTTATGGACAAATTTTAAAACAAGAAATTTTGGATATTGCGCCAATTGTAAACCTACATGCAAGTTTATTACCTTTGTATAGAGGACCTGCTCCCATTAATTGGTCTTTAATTAATGGTGATAGAAAGGTTGGCGTGACTACCATGCTTACTGCAAAAGGTGTTGATACTGGTGATATGCTTTTGAAATCATCTATAGAAATTGATGACTATATTAATTCTAATGAGCTAACAGATCTTCTTGCGGACTTGGGTGCTGATTTATTAATAAAGACTCTTGATGAGTTTCCTTTACTCAAAGCTGAAAAACAAAAAACCATAGAAGACCCGGCATTGCAGTATGCACCTTTCATGGATAAAAACTTAGGTTTGATAAATTTTTCGCAAGAGTTTTTAGTTTTAAAATCAGCTAATCCAAAGCAAGATTATTTTTTAAATAAAAAAATTAATTCAGCAAAAAATATTCATAACCTTGTGCGCGGGCTACAACCATGGCCGGGAGTGTCTTTTGACTTTAAAGAACAAAAAATCATTTTACTTGAAACTGATTTTAGTGAAATTGACGATAGCGCAAGTCCCGGAAAAATCATAGAAATAAATAAGCAAGAAAAATCTTTTTATGTGGCAACACAAAAAGGTGCCTTAATCATAAAGCGCCTAAAACCCCAAGGAAAAAAAGAGTTAGACGCTTTAGATTGGTTGAACGGTCAAAGACTTAAATTAGGCGACAGTATGTAGTTGAGGCTGTTCGTTGCCTTTAGATGATGCAGGAACTGTTTTAAGAGCAACAGTTCCTGTCTGTAAAGGAGAAGTGTTTTGAGCAACTTGTGCTGTCTGTTGTGTAACAAGCCTTGCTCCAAATTTTTGCCAAACTTGATTTGCATTTTCTACTTGACTTGGATTTAACTGAGTTGGAACAAAGCTATCAATTCTTGGAGTGGCTTGGGGTTCTTGCGTTTTGCTAACTTCTTGTAAGCCACGTGCAACCCTTGATGAGCCAAGCCCTGCTGCAGCTGTTTGTGCTGCTAAGTCATTTGTTGCTGTTGCTATTAATGTAATTGCTTCAGGTGCCATAATTTCTTTTTACTTCTTCTAAGTGTAACCTTTGTAGTTCTTCAATTTCTTCTTGTGTTCTGCCAGCAATAAAGTCTCCAACTCCTTGTCTAGCATCATTGATTATGTTATTAATTCCGCATATTCCTCTTGTTATTGTATTCACTATATCCATTTTCAATCCCCTTTGATTATTAATAAAATATGAATTATAAACTAAATGTTAACAACTCCTCGCCAAGATGGCAATCT
>Ga0255759_10005599_pt1 | contig 10727 bp, 13 predicted proteins | sample 101ome_20_FD_179959 | JGI IMG/M metagenome (GOLD analysis project Ga0255759, IMG submission 179959) | Coastal salt marsh microbial communities from the Groves Creek Marsh, Skidaway Island, Georgia - 101404AT metaG (version 2) | ecosystem: Environmental > Aquatic > Marine > Intertidal zone >...
CTACCCATAGAGAATAAATTAGATAATTTTTGACCTAATAATCCAATAGGACGTGCTAAATTTCTCAACATACCAAACATTTCTATTATATTATTAAATAAGATTTTATTTTGATAAAATAATTATAAACCTTTTATAAAAGGTTAGTCCAAAATTTTTTGATAATACTAATTATTTGTTTTTTGGTTTAACCTTTTTCTTAAAAAGGTTTTTTTTTAAAAAGTGTAATTATACTGGATATTTAAACATTTTTAAAGCGTCGCTCATATTGTTAAAAAATCCCTGACCTAAATTAACTGCTTCTCCTGCGGGTCTAAACCGTAATCCCGAAGGTGCTAAATTAACAAACTCCGCTACATTACGAGCGTCTTTTACAATTGGAGATACTTTATTACCAATAGAAAATAAATTAGATAATTTTTGACCTAAAAAACTAATTGGTCGTGCTAAATTTCTTAACATACCAAACATACTATATTATATAAATAGATATTATTTTTTATTAATGTTTTCTAATTTTTTTTCGTAATCACCAAAACACGCAAACATAGGGTCTTTTTTTAATTGTTCCAATCTTTTTTTTTCATTAACCTTTTTCTTTGGATTAACTTTTTCAATTGTATAATTCATATATAAACTTTTTAGAAAAAAGTTTTAACAAAAAATTAATTATTTTGGATTAACCTTTTCTTAAAAGGTTTTATTTTTTCTTTTTCTTTACAGTTTTGTCTGCCTTTTCTCTTTCTGCTCTTTCTCTCATAGGGATATTAGGTCTATTTCCACCTAATCGTGCGTTCTCTAATCTTTCCATAATTTCTCGTCCAAATGGAGCAGGCATAGCACTAACTCTTTTCCTTTCTTCTCTATGGTATTCGTCTATTTCTCTTATTGCTTCATTTATTATTGGATTATCAATATCCCGTAAATCTCTAATATCTAATCTTATTTTTCTTTTTTCAGGGAAAAATTGTCTTAAATAATCGTCCCAAAATCCTACGGTTCTACTCTGTGCTCTTTCGGGTAAAGGTCTATATACACGGGGATATAATGATTGTTCTTCGGGTTCGGGGTCTTGTTGTATTGCTTCTGCTTGTAATTCTGCTAAATTTCCCCAACTAGGATTATCACCTTTTAATGAATACTCCCGTAATGTTTCCTGTTGTTTTTGTTTTACTATTTCATTTACTCTTTTTATTTCTTCTAATATTTCTGCGGGTATTTCAGCGTCCATATCTTCTTCACTCATACGTGCTCCTTCTTGTCTTCCTATTATTTTATTACGACTTTCTTGAATTTGTTGTTCTTCTAATGCTTTTCTAATTATTTCTTCTAATATTTCTGCGGGTATATCAGCGTCAGTATCACTAATATCAGGTTTTTCAACTTCTAAATCTGTTTCTTCAATTACGGGTGTAGTATTAGTTTGAACCTTACGCATTAATTCCTCTTGTTCTTTTCTCAAATCGTATTGTTCCTGCGTAGGTTTTACGTCTTGATTAGATTGTTCTATTATACTATTAATTACGTCTAAATCTTCGTTCTTTTGTTTTAATATTGCTTCGTCTTCGGCACTTGTTTTTTGTTCTGTTTGAGATTGAACTGATTTTAATTTAAGTGTAGGATTTTCTGCTGTTCCACGTAAATATAATACTAATGGATTTAATGTTGCCTGTGCTAATTTACCACCCTGACCTCCCATAAGCATAGCAGTTGCTAAACCTTTACCAATTCTTTCTTTTTCGTCTAATTCTTGTTGTATTCTTTCTTCAACTGACGGTTTTTTATCACGTTGAGGGTCTGTTTCTGTATCCTGTAAATCTCTTATTATACTTTCTTCGGTTCTATCAGGTCCTTCCTGTGCGTCTTGAAATTCACCTCCAACACCTCCTAATCCACCAGCGTCGGGTGCTTCTTCAAATAACGCTCCTCTTTGTGGTGCTAATGGTTCAGGTGCTACTAATGGATTATTCATAAAATCATACAATTTAGAACCTGCTTTATATATACTGTAAGCAGTTAAAGCGTCCCTACCAAATTCTTTTAAACCTTCTCTACCTGTTTTTTCTCCTCCCAAACTTCCAAAAAATCCGCCTCTATTAACTCTATCTTTCGGTTTTGGTGGTGTTAATTCTTCTTCACGTTCTTCGGGTTTTTTTTCTGGTGGTTTATCTTTGGGTTTTTCACTACTAAATGCGTCAGTTTCTTTTATATCTTTCTCTAATTTATCGCTTTGTGCTGATTGTGCCTGTTGAGTTGCTCTTTGTCTTTGTTGTTGTAATAATTGACTAAAAGCATTTTGTAAATTAGATACTCTTTCACCTTCTACGTCAGTTGCCAAATATGTTAAACTTCCTGGTTGTGGTGTTCTACGGGTTAATCCTCCCGAAACACCTACACCACCTACTCCTTCACCACCGCCGTCTTGGTCGTCGTCGTCGCCCGAAGGTGGGTTGCCTTCTCTACTAACTAATCTTTTTATTTTACCATATAATCCCGACCAATATGCTATTACAGCACCAATAGCACTACTCCCGAATGCCTGAATTAATTTATCACTTCCACAACTCGCCACCATTTTAAATAATTCACTACCTAAATCCTTACCGAATTCCCAACCCGCAGAAGTCCAACCAACTTGATTAATACTTTCGTAATTTTTTGTTAAACTATCATATATACCTTTTAATCCACTTTTAATACTTCCACTACAAAATTCTTTACTAACACCTTGAAATAATTTAGCGTAATCTATATTACCATTTTCGTCCGTAGCGTCTTTTAATGCTTTATCTATTAAACCCTCAACACTTTTCGCTTTTGAACTATCAATATCAGGGTCTTTCGGTTTTGTTTGTGCTGGTGCTTTTCCTGCTTTTCCTTTTTGTGCTTTTGGTGCTTTTTCTTTCTTTTCTTTTTTCTTACGTCTTTGTCTATATGCTTTTAATTTATAACACGTATTATATAATTCTTCAATTTCAAATTTACCTGTTTCACCCACTTTATTAAGATATTTAGCACAATTTAATCCAATATCTTCTTTTTCAATTCCGTAATCTTGAATTTCATTATAAATATCTTTTATATCTTTGACCTTTTCCCATTCGTCAGTTTTCGTTATTTTTTTAAGTAATTTCTTTTCAGTAGGTTTTTCAATTTTAATTATATCTTTACCTTTTTCTTGTGATACTTCTTCCATAATATTATTATAACAAAAAAAAAATCATATTATTATTATTGTCTGTTTTGGTGTTGTAATTCAACTTCACGGGCAACAACTTCCTCACTAACAACGTCCCTATCACATATTATAAAATCCCAACAACAACTTATATTTTTACACCTTGATAAACTCATACTCGTAAAGCAGGTTGTTATTAATGTTCCTAATGCCGTAGCACCAACAGATATTAATGCTATAACTTCCGCTCCACTCATAATATTATTTACCAACAAATTAAAATTTTGGACTAACCTTTTTGAAAAGGTTATTTACCAACATTTTTTTTAGCGAGTTCGTGTGCTTGTTGAAAGCAATATCCTTTTAACATTTGTTTTTTCATATAATCCATATGTTTTTTAGTGTGGTGTTTTGAATGTGTTTTCATTAAATCCTTTTGAGTTTTACTTAACTCTTTTTTCGGTTTAAATATCGGTTTCATATACTCTTTTTTAGAAAAAAAGATTAGACAAAAAATAAATTGTTTTGGATAAACCTAACGATTTTTAAATCGTATTAGGTTAATTATTTCATTAATGCTTTTACTTCATTATATTCTTTTGAACCTTTTTTCGGTATTACCCATTTTCCGCCTTTCTTATTATTCCATTCTTTTAAAGCGTTAAACCAACCTTTCATACCAGCATTCATTTTTTTCTTTGATTTAGTGTGCTTCGCCATATTTATATATCTATTATAGATAATTATTTGAATTAATTTTTAATTCTTTGTTAAATCCATTATATATTTTAGATTTATTTGTATCAATAAACATAAAATTATACGGTTTTTTATATACTCTACTTAATATTTCATTATAAGTTTTTTTATCACAGTGGATTAATTCCTCAAAAATAGTCTGTAATTCGCTCTTCGTATGTCTTGGGTCAAAGATACACCAGTGGGTAATTTGACTACGGATATGTCTTGGTAAATTATTTAGACGTTGTGCTATAATTATACTACTAACAGCACCGCCTTCGGTAATATCACCGTTTTCATTTGTGATTGGACGACCTATATGACGGTTATTACAAAATAATCTTTTTACGTCGTCTTGACCTTCTCTTTTTAATTCGTGGTTTATATCGTCCATAATAATTAAACTACGACCTTCATAATCCTCTTCATTTTCAATCTTATTATATATTTCGGGCAATTCATTCAAAGAAGTAAAAAAATTTTCGTCTTTTAATTTCGGTTTATTATCCATAGTTTTTATTGACGGTGATATATAAAATACATTACTAAATCTTTTACAATATATTTTATTCTTTCCGCCTCTTTCGGTTAAACACCGTAGTAAATTAGTTTTTCCTGAACCACTTTTGCCGATTACCGCCATTCTAAACCAACCCTCATTTGACCCTGGTAATGGTGGTGGTATGTCTTTATCAATAATATCGTCGCAATTAAAGTTAAATTTTTTTAATTCAGGGCAACCTTTAATATCAATTTCTTCAATATCCATATATTATATACAGATATTATTTTTACCAATTTCCTAACCTTTTGACAATACTTTTTCTAAAAGTATTACCATAATATTTTATGCGACCAATATTTAGCACTTTCTTTATCCTTTGTATTTCTATCCCCGTGTCTTTTATAATATAATTCTCTTCTTTTCGGGTCATTATGGTCTAAATGTTTATATACACCAATTTTATCTTTAAATTGTTCGTATCTTTTATCTCCAAAATGTATAACACCGCTTTTTGTTAAAACCATATATTTCTTATTTTTTCGGTTAGATTTTACAGGTTTATACAATTCCATTATATAAACTTTTTAGAAAAAAGTTTTGACAAAAAATTAATTATTTTGGATTAACCTAACGATTTTTAAATCGTATTAGGTTTTATAATCCATATGCTCTTAAAATTTGTTCCATACTATATCTCTTTTCTTGATTAATAGGTTCAACAGATTTACTTTGTTTTACGGGTTTTTCTTTCTCCATTTGCGGGTTTTCGTCTCTATCAGGTATATCTATTGGTTTAGATTTTTCCTGTAATTTCATATCATTTAAATAACCGTCATTATGTTCTTTCTGTTTTTGTGATTGTCTTTTAGATTTTCTACGCCTACTAATTACTATTTCTTGGTCGCTGTCGCTACTATCGTCTTCAACGATAATACGAGGTTTAGATTTCTTTTTTCGGGTTTTTGGTTTAACATATTCAATAACATTATCGTCGCTGTCTTCATTAACAGGTTCATTATAATTATTAACAACATTTTTTTCGGGTATTTTTTCAACAATATTATTTTTTTCTTCTTTCTGTTTTTTCATTAATGCTCTTTTTTCTTTTAGTTTTTCTTGTGCTTTTTTTAAACTTTCAATTTGTTTCTGTGTTCTTGGTTTTTTAGGTTTTTCCATATTTTCTTTCGGTTCTGTTGGTTCATTTTCATTAACTTCAATATGCTCTTCAATCGCTTCATTAACTTCTTCAATATTGTTCGCCATTATATTTTAATGTAAGAAAAAAATTTTATTGTAAAAAACTTTAATTAAAATATTTTATTATAATATAAAATGTCTATTCGTAGTTTAAATGGATTAAGTGGGGCAACTAACGTATATCTTAACAGAGACCCAATACAGGCAACAGAACCCGTATTAGCAGACCAACCTACGGTAAATGACCCGATTACAATATCATTAAAAGGTTTAAGTGGGATAGGTGCTTCAAATGCGGGTAAAGTAATCAAAGTAAATACTGGTGGGACGGCATTAGAATATGCTGACGATATTGGTTCAAATTGGACTGTAAGTGGAACAAAAATTTATCCTACAACAGCAACGCATTTATTAGTAAATACAACTACTAATACTAATAATAGAACATTAAAAGTAAATGGGGACGCTGAAATAGCAACACAATTATATTTAACAGGGACTTCTTCTACAATTCAATTAGATAATAATAGTTCAAGTGGATTATATTTTAAAAATGCTACAAATCAAGGTTTTAAATTTTATGCTGATAATGGTGATTACGGCAGTCCTCATTTAAATAATGAAACAATAAGCGGTTGGTTATTTAAAATTAGTTCAACAAGCACAATAAAACACAGGTTTTTAAATGGAACAACAGAAATTTATAGTAATGGTGGTGCTCCTGATACAACAAAGCATTACTTCGTTAAAGCGAGTAATACTAATATCGGTAATTATATTCAAAACGATTTTACTAATAATACTTTTCAATTAAGAAAATTTACTTCATTAATAGACGAATATTTTTTACAATATGATATAACAAATGAAGTATTAACTATCCCTGATAAATTAGTATTAAGTGCTACTACTAACCAATTAAGCGACGGCACTAATAATTATATACTGCCTTCAAGTAGTGGGACACTTCAATTAACTACTGACCCTATAAATGCTACTACTACAACTTTATTTGGAACTGCTGTTAGTGGAGGCAATACTATTAAAATGGGGAACACGGCAGGAACAGGTCAAGTAGTTAATTTAGAATTATATTTTTCTGCTTCTTTAAAACTATATAATACTTCTAATGTTCTTATAGGTCAATTTACTCCACAATCTAATACTTGTAATTTATCCTTAAATTCAGGTGTAATATCTTCTGCTACGTGGAATGGAACAGCAATTTCATACGACAAGGGAGGAACAGGATTAACCAGTTTAACAGCAAATAAAATTTTACAGGTTAATGCTACTGCTACTGGTTATAATCAAGTTGATTTACCTTCTCAATATTGGAGTTTAAGTAGTGGCGTTTTAACACCAGCAACAAGCACGAACCATATATTAGCACAAAATGAATTAAGAGTTGGTAGTTCAACTTATCAAGTATATTTTGATTATTCAGCAGGCGGAAATGAATTTAAATTTAATTACGCTGATAGAAACACCAGCACAGAAATCGCTATTAATAAATATAATAATTCTTTTAATGTATTTACGCAATATGTAAATACTGTTTTTGAAAGTCCTATTACAGTTAATTCAATAAAAGGTGAAAATTCTGCTACGAATACTATAAAAGACGACGGAGCACGAGGTTGGGAATTTCAATCAGTAAATCCTGGAAGAATGATTGCTTTGGAGAGTGGGAGTTATTATCCATATTTAGGTGTAGATAGCACAAACTCAATACCATTTTTAATACATATAAATAATATTAGTGGAAATGCTTATGAAATAAATAATACGAATAATACACTATCAGGATTACGCCACGAATTCTATGGGGAGGTTGTTTTTAATTCAACTATAAGAGCAGAGGGCGGAAATTTAGCAGTTAGGGTCGGTTCTTTGGGTGATTATACAGCATTAGAATATGAGGAAACAAATAATGTTTTTTATCTATATAATTCTACTTCTACTAAATATTTTATGGAATATCAAGCAAACTCTCAAACAACACTATTTAGAGGCAATAATTTTACATTCAGTTCAGGGACAGCGAATAATGACTGTATCCTTCAAATTGAAGCGGATACTGATAATAATGACGAAAGTGCTAATCCTGAAATTAGATTAAGAGCAGACGGCGGTAATACTGGTGTAAATATGAAAATGGACGATAATGATTTTAGAATAGAAACCATTTATTCAGGTCAAAATATAGTCCTTAATCCTTATTCAGGTGCTAATGTAGATATAAACGCTGGTTTAACTTCGTGTAGCGACCAATTTGATTGTGCTACAAGTAGGTTCAGGATACAGCGTATTAGTTCTCTTACTTATTTTTATAATCCAAGCGGAACTCATAGTGCGAGTGGCGGTGGGTCAGCGTCTTTTGCTGGAAGTTATTGGTCTTATCATGATAATGGTTCAGCAATTTATTTTAATCTGCCTAACGCTGGAACAGGGACAGGGTCTTATTTTGGTTTTGCTTCTGGTAGTAATCAAAAAGCACGAATAGATATGACTGGTAGTGGAAAAATTACTGGTAGTTGGACTGGGGGTTGGGCTGGGACAAGTGATAAAAGATTAAAAAAAAATATTGTGCCTATTGAAAATGCTGTTGATACATTAATGAAAATTAATATTTATCAATTTGATAAATATGATATAGATAATTATAATTGTATTCATAGCGATTGTGGTGAGAACGATTGTTTAAAACCATTTACAGAAAGATTAAGTGAAAAAACGAGATTTGTTTATGGATTTATAGCACAAGAACTATGTGAAAATACGCCAGAAATAGGTAAAATGTGTGTTGAAACTAATGATTGGGGTGAAGAAGAACCAGCATATATTATAGACGATAGACCTATATTAGCGTGTGCTATTAAAACAATTCAAACTCAACAAGAAGAAATTAATACATTAAAACAAGAAGTTAATACATATAAATCTATAATTGATAAATTAATTAAAGCACCAAGTTTTAAATCTTTTAAAGAAAGTCTGGCGTAAATAAAATCTATGTATATAATATATGACTTTAACGTGGAAACAATATTGTTATTTTTCGGTAGAAGAAATAGACCAAGCAACTTATAATGTAATTAAAATTAAAGATAAAATTTTAGAATTAAATGAAAAATTAAAAACCACAGACGACGATAAAAAAGTAAATTTAACTGACCTGATAGAACGGTTAGAAATGTCTAAAAATTGTATAATTTATTATTACGGTTTATCTATCCCAATTTAAAATATTGTAATATAATATATGGAAGAATTATTAAATTTTGACTTTGGTAAAGTAGATAATCCACACAAAAATACTAAAAAAGTATTTGAATTTAAACCCGAAATGTTAGATTATCAATTTGACGATACTTCATTACGCTTTCAATACATTAAAGGTATTGAAGATATTGAAGAACGTATTAGAGAAATGGCGAAATATTTAAGAACTGAAATAATCCCGTATGACTTTCCTGACGAGTTTTATAATTGGTATGCTCGGGACGTATTAGGTATAAAATATACGAAATATGAAATTAATGATTTGAAAAGAGAATATAGAATTAAAAAGAAAAGAGAACTTAAAAAAATACAAGAAGAAAAGAAAAAACAAAAGAAAGATAAAAAGAAAATGAAAATAGAACAAAAACACACAAAATTAATATTTTAATCAATTGTAATTTTTTTTTGTTATAATAAATATATGAGTAGGTATAACACTTATTTTAGTAAGTTAAGAGAACACCATAGTCAAAAATATAGTAGAGGTAGTGATTTAACACCACAAGAAGACCCTGAAATGTCTAATAGAATGTTATTAAATAAATTATTAAATCCTGATTATAATGCTAATTTACATTTGAGCGATACGGATAATGCTAATCATAGACGTAGTATGGATACTGTTGGTGGTTTAGAATTATTAAATAGACCAGCACCTCTCCCATTATCTTATTATGAAGGTAAAGAAACACCCGAAACTATGGCGAAAATGGCGGAAAAAGAAAAAGAACAAAGAGAAAAACAACGTATAAGAGAATTACTATTTAATCAAGGGTTCGGGACTGACCCGAATACAGGAAAACCTACGCACCCAAGTCATTCATTACACCACGATAATCAAGGTAAAAAAATTAAAGTTAATACTCAAAAAGGTTCAAATAGTCAAGATAAATTATTACAGGGATTAGTTGATAGTGGATTAGCAACCGTAGAAACACAACACCATACATTAATTAATCCATTAAAAAAACAACCTAAAAAATTAAAAGAGGAAATATCAAGAGAAGCATATAGTAAATTAAGTATGGACGCACAATTAGATTATGATAAAAAAATAGCAACATTATACAGAGATAAAGGATTAGGAGCATATAGACCACCAAAAAGAAATACTAAACCAAATTTAAGTGAAAATTATTATAAAAAGGCAGATAAAAGTGGTATAACATTTATGCCTAATCCTAAACCTCCACCACGTCAAGATAAACCTAACCCACCAGTATCAGTTGTATCTCCTGACTTACCCCCACCTCCACCACCAGATACTTCGGGAATAATATTTTAAAATAATTTTCTATATAATATATATGAAGAAAGTTCGTGGTGATACATTATTAACAATCCGTAGTCGTGATTTAAAAAATAGTGATACTGCGGGAGCGTCAGGATTTTTTACGCTTTTTGAAAGTATAGTATTAAGAGAAAATGAATTTATGACCGCAAAATTAGTATCTGCTACTTTTCCTAATTCTTGGTATAATTTATCTTCAACAAGTAAAAATAATACATTATCCTTTAAAGAAACTGGTGATACTTCATATACAGTTTTAACTATCCCTGACGGTTCATATAATATAACTGAATTAACAAGTGAAATAAAAACTTTAATAGAAAGTGCTTCTACAAACGGATTAATATATACATTTACTTATAATGAAATTAATAATAAATTAACAATTAAAAGTGATAATCCTACGGTTTATGAAACTACATTTGACTTTACAACTGAAACAACCTGCCGAAGATTTTTAGGGTTTTTAGAAAATGTTAAAACAATATCTACTACTGACGGTATTGTTAGTGATAGAGCAGTTGATATTA
>Ga0255759_10005629_pt1 | contig 10692 bp, 4 predicted proteins | sample 101ome_20_FD_179959 | JGI IMG/M metagenome (GOLD analysis project Ga0255759, IMG submission 179959) | Coastal salt marsh microbial communities from the Groves Creek Marsh, Skidaway Island, Georgia - 101404AT metaG (version 2) | ecosystem: Environmental > Aquatic > Marine > Intertidal zone > Salt...
CCAGGCGGTTACGGTAGTGTGACCATTGACTATGAAGATGCTGGCGACGACTACGGATCAACAGATGCAATGTGGTCTAGTGTAACAGACAGATTTACTCCTACTGTGGCAGGGCTTTGGTACTTCCGTGCCAGTGTAGATGCTTACAGTGGTGCTACACAAGAATGCGGAATTTTCATTGAGAAAAATAGTACTACTGTTGCCAGTACTGGTACTATCGGCGGCATTAGACCTTGTATTATAACACATCTTTATATGAACGGGTCTACAGATTATGTACAATTCAAAGCCTATGCTCAGAGTGCAGTGACTCGCGGACAAAGTGCCACAACTAGTTTCTTTGAGGCATTGCTTGTAAAACAAGCAGAATAAGTTAACACAGCATACTTGAAAAACCATAGGATCAGCTAAATACATTAAATATTCGTATCTGGAGGTATAATGTAAATGGCCCTTACAAGAATTAAAACTAATCAGATCACTGATTTGGCTGTTACTACAGGTAAGATTGCTAACAATGCTGTCACAGCAGGAAAGCTGGCTAACAATCTTACATACAGTAGTGACCTAACAGTCAGTGGTAACTTAACAGTTGGCGGCACGACAGTTGCTGTTCAAACGGATAATACACGTATTACAGACGCTGTCATTACCCTAGCAGAAGGCGGCAACGGCAGTGTTGACGCTGGTCTTTTAATTGATCGCGGTGCAGGCGCAGTAGGAAGCGCAACTGCTAACCAAGCATTTTTATGGGATGAAACAGCAGATCAGTTCGTCCTAGCAGACGTAGGAACAGATGATGGTGATGCAACCACTAATCTAACAATTGGTGCATATGCTAACCTACAAATTGCAGAACTTACATCAACCGGTGCAACAGCTGGTAACGTACAAGTAGGTGTTACAGGCGATAATGAGATCGACACTTCCAGTGGAAACTTAACAATCGATAGCGCCGGCGGCACTATTACACTTGATGACAATGTTGTAATTAGCGGCACACTTGATGCTTCAAGCGGCAACTTAACAACAAATGTTTCAGATACTCATGTAGTTTTTTCAAACAGTGGTGTGCTTGCCGGTAGTGCTAGTCTAGTATGGGACGGCACAGACCTTACAGTAGGCAGTGCAGTAGTAAGCGACCTAACAAGTGGTCGTGTAGTACTAGCAGGAACAAGTGGTGCTATTGAAGATAGCGGCAACTTAACATTTGATGGTTCTACATTAGACGTAACTGGTGCTGTAACTGCTTCAGGTGCAGTAACAGGTGGATCACTAACAGACGGAACTGCAACTATTTCAAGTGGTGCATTAAGTGGTGCAACAACGGGTGCATTTAGCAGTAACGTTACAGTAGGTGGTACACTTGGTGTAACAGGTACAACCACAGCAGGTATTGTAAACCTAAGCGGTCTGCTCAGTGCCGATGGTGGTATTGATGTTGATGGTGCATTTACCGTTGCAGACACAAGCGGTAACGTTGCTACAACTGGTACACTAAGCTCAGGCGCAGCTACACTTTCAAGTGCAGCCGTAAGTGATCTAACAGACAATAGAATTGTTATTGCTGGTACAAGTGGTGAGCTAGAAGACGATGCCAACCTAACATTTGACGGTACTACATTTGAAGTAGGCGGCGGTTACGGTGCTACCGGCCTTGACATCGCAATGGATGGTAATATTAGCACTAATGGTACATTAACAGTTGATGGTACTTCAACACTTGGCGTTGTGAACGCAAGTGGACTTGCTTCACTTGATGGCGGTATTGACGTTGACGGAGCATTTACTGTTGCAGACACAAGCGGTAACGTTGCTACAACTGGTACACTAAGTTCAGGAGCAGCAACTCTTTCAAGCGCACAAGTTAGTGACCTAACAGACAATAGAATTGTTATTGCAGGTACAAGCGGTGAACTCGAAGATGATGCAAACCTAACATTTGATGGTACAACCTTTGAAGTTGGCGGCGGTTATGGTTCAACTGGTCTTGATATCGCAATGGACGGTAACGTAAGTACAAATGGTTCACTTACTGTCGATGGTACTTCAACACTTGGTGTAATCAATGCTTCAGGACTTGCTTCACTTGATGCAGGTATCGACGTTGATGGTGCATTTACCGTTGCAAACGGTAATGGTAATATTGGTACAACTGGTACACTTAATGTCGATGGTGCAACCACACTTAATGGAGCAGTTACACTAGGCGATGCCTCAGGTGATGCTATTACTGTTACAGGTACAGCAACATTTGGTGCAAGTGCAGACTTTGATGGCGGCTTTACAGTTGCAGCATCACAAACAATTGACGTTGGCGGCAACCAAATTGATAACGTTGCAGATCCAACAGCAGCTCAAGACGCAGCAACTAAAGCATATGTTGATTCACAAGTTAGTACTGCAAGTGCATTAGTTATTGCTGCTGACAGTGGTTCAAACGATACTGTTACAGTTGGTACTGATACACTAACATTTGCTGGTACAGCAAATGAAGTTACAACAGCAGTAACAGATAACACAATTACTATTGGTCTACCAGACGATGTTACAATCGCAGGTAACTTAACAGTTAGCGGTACAACTACAACAGTTAATAGTACAACTACAGAACTTGAAGATCCAGTAATGAGACTTGGTGTTACAGGTCTAAGCGAAGATGGTGGTAAAGACCGTGGTATTGAGTTCCTCTATTACGACGGTAGCGAGCAGACTGGCTTCTTTGGTTGGGACAACGACGCAAACGCATTTGTTTTCCTAACAGGAGCAACTAATAGTTCTGAAGTATTCAGTGGTACTGCTGGTGCAGCAACTTTTGGTGCTATTACAGGTACTACAATTACTGGTACAGGCACAGCAACCCTAAATGACGCAGCAATCGGCGGTGGATACGGCTCAACTGGTGTAACAATCAGTGCAGCAGGCGTTATCCAAGCAAACGGTGCTATTACATCAGATGGTGCTATCACTGGCGGTTCACTAACAGATGGCACTGCTACACTAAGTTCAGGCGCACTAAGCGGCGCAACAACTGGTGCATTTAGCAGTAATGTTACAGTTGGTGGCACATTAGGTGTAACAGGCGAAAGTACACTAGCAAGCGCAACTGTTTCAGACTTAACTGACAACAGAATTGTTATTGCTGGCACAAGCGGTGCACTAGAGGATAGTGCTAACCTAACATTTGACGGCACCACTTTCGAAGTTGGTGGCGGTTACGGTGCTACAGGTCTTGACATTGCAATGGATGGTAATGTTAGCACAAACGGTACAATCACAGCCGATGGTACAATCACTGGCGGTTCACTAACAGATGGCACTGCTACATTGAGCAGTGGTGCCCTAAGTGGTGCTACTACAGGTGCATTTAGCAGCAATGTTACAGTAGGTGGTACACTTGGTGTTACCGGCGAGTCAACCCTAGCAAGTGCTACAGTAAGTGATCTAACAGACAATAGAATTGTTATTGCCGGTGCAAGTGGTGCACTAGAAGATGACGCTAACTTAACTTTTGATGGAACGACATTTGAAGTTGGTGGTGGTTATGGTGCAACTGGTCTTGATATTGCTATGGATGGTAATATTAGCACAAATGGCACACTTACTGTTGATGGCACTTCAACACTTGGTGTTGTGAACGCAAGTGGCCTTGCAAGTCTAGACGGTGGTATTGATGTCGATGGTGCTTTCACAGTAGCAGATAGCACTGGTAATGTAAGCACAACTGGTACATTAACTGCTGGTAACACAGACGTTGGCACACTTGATGCAAGTGGACTTGCTTCACTTGATGGTGGTATTGATGTTGATGGTGCATTTACCGTAGCAAATACATCTGGCAATGTAAGCACAAGTGGTACACTAGGTGTAACAGGTACATCAACACTTGGTGTTATCAATGCAAGTGGACTTGCTTCGCTTGATGCAGGTATTGATGTAGACGGCGCATTTACTGTTGCTGATACAACTGGTAATGTAAGTACAAGTGGTACACTAGGTGTAACAGGTACATCAACACTTGGTGTTATCAATGCAAGTGGACTTGCTTCACTTGATGGTGGTATTGATGTTGATGGCGCGTTTACTGTTGCTGATACTTCAGGTAACGTAGCAACAACTGGTACATTAAGTGCTGGTGAAACTACACTAAGCAGTGCTACAGTTAGTGATCTAACAAGTGGTCGTGTAGTACTAGCAGGAACAAGTGGTGCTATTGAAGACAGTGGCAACCTTACATTTGATGGCTCAACACTTGCTGTTACAGGTGCTATTACAGCATCAAGCAATGTTGACATTGCAGACGCCGGCTCACTTAGAGTTGGTACAGGCAATGACTTTACTATCAACCATGATGGTACAGACACAACTATCACAAACGGTACTGGTATCCTCAAAATTGATGGTACAGCAACTAGCTCAATTCGTGTTAACGAAGCAGGCGAAAACGTTGACTTTGTTGTAGAAGGTGACACAAACACTGCACTACTAACAGTTGATGCAAGTGGTGATAACGTTGGTATTGGTGGTGCACCAAATGCTAATGCAGTATTCCATATCAACGACACAGGTGCAATGATTATTCCAGTTGGTACTACAGCAAACCGTCCAACAGGTGTAACAGGTATGTTCCGTTATAACTCAACAGTAGGCGGTATTGAATACTATGATGCAGACAGTTGGGAGTCAATTAGTACAGCGTTTACAGTTGCTACATCACAAACATTCAACGGTGATAACTCAACAACAGACTTTACACTTTCAGCACTAAGCGGTGCGGATAGTTATAGTGTTGCTGGCGTATTTGTTACACTAAACGGTGTTGTCCAAGAGCCAACAACTGTTTATGGTATTTCAGGTACTACACTGTCATTCACAACAGCACCAGCAAGCGGTGACTTAATTGAGGTACGTAAGTTTACTACTACTACAACAATTAACGCACTTGCTGACGTCGATGGTGATACACAGATTCAAGTTGAAGAATCAAGTGACGAAGACGTAATACGCTTTGACGTTGGTGGTAGTGAAAAAATGGTTCTTAATAGTACACAACTTAGTGTAACAGGAAACATTGTTGCTACCGGTGATATTACTGCAAACGGTGATATCACACTTGGTGATGCTAACACAGACACTATTACATTGAGTGCTGAAATAGGATCAGATGTTATTCCAGATACAGATGGCAGTAGGGACTTAGGTAGTGCAACTAACCGTTGGGCAGAAGCACACATTGATGATGTTTTACTTGGTCCACAAGGTGACATTCGCTTCTATGATAGTGATGCAAGTAACTTTGTTGCATTCCAATCCGCTGGTACAGTAGCAAGTGACATTACTTGGACACTACCAAGTGCAGACGCCGCAGTTAGTGGTTATGCTCTAGTTAGTAACGGTTCAGGCACACTAAGTTGGGCAGCAGCAGGTGCAACAACTACAAGTGACACCACTACAAACGCTGAAGAACAACTTTACTTTGGTGATATTACAAGTGGTGCAGTAACAGCAGTACATCATGATGCAGACTTAACTTATAATCCAAGTACCGGATCATTAAGTAGTGATGTGTTTATTGGTGCACTAACAGGAAATGCATCAACTGCAACAGCACTTGAAACAGCCAGAACAATTGGTGGAGTATCCTTTAACGGTACTGCAAACATCAACCTACCAGGCGTAAACACTTCTGGTGACCAAGATACTTCAGGTAATGCAGCAACTGCAACTACAGCAACGAATGTTAATGTAACTGCAAATAATACTGCTAACGAAACTGTTTATCTAACATTTGTAGATGGAGCAACTGGTGCACAAGGTATTGAAACAGATACAGGACTAAGTTACAACCCAAGTACAAATGTATTAAGCACAACAGCAACCAATGCACAATACGCTGACTTGGCAGAAATGTACGCCTCTGATGAGGACATTGAAGCAGGTACAGTTGTACACTTTGCAGGCGATGCAAAGGTTGCTGAATGCGATACTGACAGTTGCAAGACTGTAGCAGGCATTGTATCAACAGATCCAGCTCACCTAATGAACAGTGTTCAGGAAGGTGTTGCACTAGCACTAGCAGGGCGTGTACCTTGTAAGGTAACAGGTCCTGTAGCAGCAGGCGATCTAATGGTTAGCGCAGGCAATGGTATGGCTCGTGCAGAGGCAAATCCAAGTATTGGCACAGTTATTGGCAAGGCTATTGAGGCAAATGAAGATGGCGAAGGCGTCATTGAAGTATTGGCACTAATGATGTAATAATACTACAGGCTCACAAAATAGGGAGGATTCGTCCTCCCTATTTTTTTTTTGGATAAATATGTTGTAAATTAGGATACATTATGGCATTCACTCGACCTAAAGCAGCGCAGATTGATTTTGATATTACAAATATCACAGACCCTCTTATAAGATTGAACAGTGGAGAAACTGGTAGTGCAGATAAGGATGTAGGTATTGTCATTGAACGTGGCGATGACACCAACGTTGCTATTATATGGGACGAAAGCACCGATAGTTTTGCTGTAATAAACACCAGTGAAGATGGATCAACTACTGGTGATGTAACCATAAGCAGTTATGCTGATCTTACACTTAAAAGAGTCACACAGTCTGAGCAACAGTATACAACTTCAAACATGATGAAGTTTAATCAACTGTATACAGGTGGAGCAAACGGAAGTTATTTTACTGTTGGCGAATATCAAAAAGTTGTAACTATTATACCTAGTGCGGCCAGCCAAAACTATCAAGTGATTGGAAGAATGACAGCACAGAATGCTGGGGCAATTCACACCATTGACTTTAATGTGGCTATGCGTAGTGAAACACTTCCTAGTTTAGCATATTCGACCGCATTTACAGAACAGTACTCACAACAACTTATCAAACCTCAGTTGTGGCATAAACAAACAACCACTGCAGGATTTATAATTGCATTTGAAGTATTAGTCAGTACGCTATATGGAAACGTTACTGTGGACATTGATGTTGTACCAAGAGCAAGTAGTCAAAAGTCTAACGTTACAATGAACACAACACAAGACAGCGAAACTACCAGTGTTGATGCAGGCTACACCGCAGTTGACATGACAAAGGTTTATGCGATCAACGGTAGTTCTTTTACAATTGCCGGTGCATATTCATTTCCAACTAGCGATGGAAGTGCTGACCAAGTACTTGCCACAGACGGTAGTGGCACACTTAGTTTTGTTGATCAGACCGGCGGCGGCGGAAGCGGACATACTATACAAAACGCTGGCAGTAGTTTAACTGACAGAGCAAATCTAAACTTTGATGGTACATATCTTGTTGCTACAGATGATGCAGGCAATGATCAAACTGATGTTACAATAGGTAGTGGCGTAGTAACAACAACAGGTACACAAACATTAACAAATAAAACACTAGACGTTCCTACATTTACTGGAAATGCTACTTTTGATACAAACACACTTTTTGTCGATGCCGCAAATAATAGAGTTGGTATTGGAACTACTTCGCCCAACCAAAACTTAACAGTAGGCGGCAGTGCGAGTGGCACTGTGGCGCTACAAGTAACCAATAGCACAGCCGGTACTGCGTTTAATGACGGTATGCAGATGTTCATCAACGATACCGCTGGTGGGCTGAACATGCGTGAAAATTATCCGTTGCAGTTCTATGTCAATGGCAGTGAGCGTATGCGTATCGACAGCAGCGGCAATGTCGGTATTGGGACGAGTTCACCTAGTGAGAAGCTATCCGTTGAAAATTCTAGTGATGTAGCCATTGAAGTAAAATCAACGGGGACTGGTGACGCTGATGCTGTTGTAATTATAGACGCAGCAGACACGGGTGAGGCGGTTCTTGAGTTCCGTCAGGACGGTGTAGCCAAAGCAGCTATTGAGTGGTATTCTGCTGGTAGCCCTGACTTTAACTTCCGCACCGAATCTGGGACAGATGGAGTTATTGACTTCCAGCCTAATAACTCTCTTGCCATGCGCATCGACAGCAGCGGCAGAGTCGGTATTGGTACTGATACACTTTCTGCGGCATTGGATATAGTCGCGTCAAACAACACCAGAGGTATAGAAACTACTGTCAATGATACTGTAGCTGATCAAACTTTTTACGCTAACCTTATCGACTACAATCTTTCCGGGTCTGACGCGACTACAGCAGACCGTACACACATTGGCTTGCGGCTCGATATAGACTCGTCTGCTTCTGGTGGCGACACGAGCGACGAACATAGAATTTATGGAATTTGGAATGACATCGACGTAACCGCAGATAGCGATGTCATTTATGGTACTTATAGCAGCTTACGAACGACCCACAGCACTGGAACCATTTCGGATATGCGTGGTGCATATAACGTCGTTGAAGCGGATGGCACTGCTACTGTCACCAACGCATATGGGTCTTACAATTACGCCCTATCTGGAACTACGGTCAGCGGTCTTTTAAATGGTTACGGGAGTTTTAACAAATACCTGAAAGAATCAGCAGATACCTCGACCCTAAATAACGCTCATGGCGTATATGCAGAAGTTGAAATCGATGCTGGTACGATAACAAATGCTTATTGTGTTAAAGCAGTAATCGACCGAGACGGCGGCACAATTTCAAATGGTATTCTCTTCCGTGGCGAATACCAAGGCACTTATGCCAGCGGCACCCAGTGGGGCATATATATTTCTGGCGAAGAGAAAAACTATTTTTCCGGCGACGTTGGTATTGGTACTACCAGCCCATCAACAGCTCTTGAAGTTAACGGCACAGTAACCGCAACAACATTTGATGGTGTAGCAACATCAGCGCAATACGCTGACTTAGCAGAACGATATGAAGCAGATGCTGAATATCCCGCGGGCACTGTTATGATATTTGGTGGAGAAAAGGAAGTTACACAATCTACTAGCAAAATGGACAGACGTAAGGCGGGTGTAGTTAGTGAAAAACCAGCTTATATGATGAACTGTGATTTAGTAGAAACTGTTGAATATGCTCCTTATATTGCACTTCAAGGCCGTGTTCCAGTAAGAGTTATTGGCGAAGTTCGTAAGGGCGATCTGATGATTACTAGTAGTTTACCAGGCTGTGCAGAAGCCTGGCGCGAAGAAGGTGATCCACGCTACGGTAGCGTAATTGGTAAAGCACTAGCCAATAAAAAAACAACTGAAGAAGAATTAATAGAAGTTGTAGTTGGCGTAATTTAATGTCACTATTTAAATTTTACACTTCTGATTATGAAGGCGAGCGTGTAGTAGATACACTGCACTGGCGTGATGCTAATAAAGAAGAAAATAGTGTTTGGATACCCAAAACTATTATTAATGAAGATCATTCATGCACCGCATTCGTAATAGGTAATGGCCCTAGCAGATTAAAGTACAATCTCGAGCTTTTCAATGGTCAGCATGGAGGTGCAGTTGGTATTAGGAGTGTTGGGCAAAGTTATGGATGCAATATGCTATTCAAAGACTTTACTCCTACTTTTCTTATTTGTGCCAATGAAGAAATTTGTACTGCTATCAGTAAAACTGACTATTGTGAAGAAAATATTGTTTATAGTACTCGAAAGTGCATTGTTAAACATCCAGGACTGTTTCATCTATATCCACACTGGCAACAAATGTATGCTGGACCTGCCGCAGTACGTTTAGCATGTGCTGATGGACATAAGCGTGTGTTTATGATTGGGTTTGATTTTTATAATGAAGCAACAAAGCATTTGTATCCTAAAATGACAAAAAGTTATAAACCTATAAGTAGCCCTGAAGCTATAAATCCGCCATTGGTAAACCAGTTAAGATCTATATTTGAAACTTATGAGGATGTAGAGTTTTACCATGTGCAGCCCGAACGTGCAAACTATTCTGAACATGTAATAGACGAATGGAACTGGTGTCCCAACGTTAAAACTATAGGTATGTTACAGTTTGTTAATCTAGCACAACTAGGCGCTGTCCACAAATAGTTCGCTTACAGTTTTAATCTTACCCATAATTTCTTCAATTTTAAAAGTGCTAAACACACCAGGATGTAATGGTTTGGGCCAACCTTCGATGGATACCCAAGCATATCCTTTGTGTTCTTTATTAAGTTTAGGTATAAACTCTTCCTCTACCACACTTATGAAAGTGTGATATTCAAACTGTTTGTTTTTATTTGTAAACTTTTCAATAGGAATGTTTTTTGTTATGTTAGGTAAGAAGCCTACTTCTTCTTGAATTTCTCTAGTCAATCCCTCAATAGGGCTTTCTCCACGTTCAACTTTCCCACCTACAAAAGCCCACGTGTCACCGTGGCTATCTTTGTTACGTAACAAAAAAAGATAGCGTTTAGTGCTAGTGCTGAAGAAAATAGTACCTATGCTAAGGTTCATATGACTAGAGACCAGTCTCCTGCTCTATACTCGCCTTCATAACTCTTGACCCAGGTAGTTCCTGTCCACTTGTATTGAATGCCAGTATGAGTATTTGTCATATATTGTACACCCGACTCGGCACTACTGTCAAACTTTACTTCCCATTTTGTGCCATCGTATTCGATAATATCGTTAGCACCTGCAATAAGGTCAGTGTCGCTACTACCTGCCCAAGCAGTTGGTCCGTCTGTGTTTTCACTACTACCTATCGCATTTAGAATCAAATATCTTTGTCCAGCTGCTGCGGCTGCTAGTCCTGCACCAGGTGCTTTGTCAAGTGG
>Ga0255759_10005636_pt1 | contig 10685 bp, 6 predicted proteins | sample 101ome_20_FD_179959 | JGI IMG/M metagenome (GOLD analysis project Ga0255759, IMG submission 179959) | Coastal salt marsh microbial communities from the Groves Creek Marsh, Skidaway Island, Georgia - 101404AT metaG (version 2) | ecosystem: Environmental > Aquatic > Marine > Intertidal zone > Salt...
AGTTAATATTACTATATCAACTAGAGAATCAAAGCTCATTCCTTGGGATTGTGAAATTGTTTTTACTGAAGGCAATAGCTATACTTCAAGAGTAGAGAGTGCTAGCCCATCCGATGATAGTCCAGGAATAAGGGACGATGTCGATACTAGGTTATGGTTTCCCAATAGAATTATATTGGGACAGTCTTTTGATTTTTATGTTGTTAATAAATCTAAATTAGATAAAAACGGTAATTATACACTTATGGATTTAGTTGTTCAAGATTTTGTTGGATCTTCATGGAACTACGATGGTGTTTATAATAAATTTCAAGATAAGGTTCTTGTAGGAGAGGTCGATTCTTTAAACAATTGGAAAGGTACTGCCTTTGCAATTGACTTTTTTAACATTGATAGTGTGTTTTTACCAAAAGCAGGTGACAGGTACAATATAGAGTGGGACAGGAATTTTTGGATTACAGATACGTTTAAATTTGCAATAGATACTGTAGAAAGTGTTCTGGTTGATAATGTTGAAGCTGATATTAAAGATATAAGAGTAGTTCCAAATCCATATGTAGGCACAAATGCCATGGAGGAGGCTGTTATAAACCCGTTCCTTAATCAGCCAAGAAAGATCATGTTTACTAATTTACCATCAAGTTGTGTTATTTCCATCTTCACGCCGAGTGGAGTAAAAGTGAAAACAATTAATAAAAATGATGGAATTGATAACGGTATGGTTTATTGGGATTTATTAAATGAAGAAGGTTTAGAAATTGCAGCTGGTATGTATCTCTATCATGTGAGGCCAAATTTCTCAGATAATGCATTGAATGGATTAGAGCACACAGGAAAATTTGCGGTGATAAAATGAAAAAATTTACAGTTATTGTTCTAGTTTTATTCACTTCCTTATATAGTCAATATAGGTTCGGTACTACTGCAGCTAATTTTTTAGAGATAGGAACTAGTAGTCGAGCCGTTTCAATGGGTGAGGCATATGTTTCATTAGCCGATAATGTTAATTCTGCTTATTGGAATCCAGCCGGATTAGCATACGTTAAAGGTCTTGAGTTTGGCGTTTCAAATCAAGATTGGGTTGTTGGTATAACGCATTCCACATTTGCTGCAGCAATTGATATGGGTAGCTATGGTACGATCAGTACATGGTTTACTGATTTCGATTATGGTTCAACTGAGGTAACAAATATTTTGAATCAAAACGGAACCGGGGAGTATTTTAATGCTAATGAATTGTCTGCTGCTCTTTCTTATGGAAGAAACCTTGTAGATTGGTTTTCTTTTGGAGCATCTATAAAAATGATTAGTTCTAATATTTGGCATTCTGCAGCAAGGGCCACAGCGTTGGATTTAGGCGTAATTGTAAAAACAAACTTTTTTTCCATTACTAAGGATAGAGAAAATGGAATGAATATTGGAATGAGTATTTCAAATTATGGTTCTAAGATGCGATACGATGGGATTGATTTGATTAATCCAATTGACATTCTTGAAAATGAAAATGGAAATTATGAAAATGTAATTGGTCAATTCAGAACTCAATCTTGGGAGCTTCCGCTAATATTCAGATTAGGGACATCTTTAAAGCCTATAAAAAACGAAAACCAGCAACTTCTACTATCTCTTGACGTTCTTCATCCGAATAATAATAGCGAGTCTTTGAATTTAGGTGGAGAGTATGAACATAAGTTCATTGGAGGTCATATTGTTTGCTTGAGAGGCGGAATTAAAGGAGTTGGAATTAAGCAAGCTAATGAATCAGAATTATTTGAAGGAATAGATATACCATTTTCAACTTTGACTTTTGGTTTGGGCTATGAAAAATCTCTTCCCGGTAACAAAAGTATCGCTATTGATTATTCATACCAATCAATTGGAGTCCTTGGAAATGTATCTCTTATCACAATGCGTTTTAAACTATTTTAGTGTTGCATTATGAGGTGGGCATTTTCCTTACCCTCAGTTTTATTATCTTATTTTATTTTATCTTGCGCTGACCATAAAGTTGAGAACGCTAAAGTTTCTCCCGCAAGTGGGAATGTATTAACCTCTATTGGTAATAAAGTAATAACGGTAAATGATTACATAAAACGTTGTGAATACGTCCCAAGACCAAATTATTGTAAAAACAATAATTACATTCATAAAAAAATTGCTCTTAATTCACTCATCGCAGAAAAGTTGCTAGCATTAGAATTTGAGAAGAAGAAACTGAATTTCACGAATGCTCAAAACAGTCTAATTACTGGAAGGAAAGAGCAATCAATGAGACAGATGATGTTAAAAGTTAATGGCTTTGACAAAGTTAAGTTAGATTCAGGAGTCGTTGATATTATTGCCAAACAAAATAAAAGGACATATGAAGTTTCTTTTTTGATTTTGAATGCTTTTCAAAAAAAGCAAGTTTCTGAAAAACATATTACATCTCTAGCTAACATTCAAGATAATTTCTTTGATTTGCCAGCAGCAAGTACAAGGTCGATTGGCTTAAATGATGAAATGCCTGATGAAGTAAAAAATATTTTATTTTTTTCAAAGCCAGCTAAGAACTTTCTTTATGGCCCGGTTTCTCTAAGTAAAGAAAAATATATGTTTTTTGAAGTAAGTAGTTGGAATACACTAGTTTCTGTTACGGATGAGCAAAAGAAGCAGGCTTATTTAGATGCTGAAAAAACATATAGAGAATTAACTGCTTTGAATATTTATAAAAAATATGTTTCTAACTTAATGAGTCAAAAAAAATTGGTTTTTGATCCCGAAATTTTTCAAGTTTTTTCCGACAAAGTATCCAATGTTTATTTAATTGAAAAAGAAAAAAAAGAATCGGTTATTCAAAATACTATATGGGATGAAGAAATAAAAACTGTAGATGATATCTCCTCGTTTAATGATTTAAAGATGATAAGAAACGAAAAACTTTTAATATTTGATAATGAAAAATTTAGTGTTGGTAATGTTCTGGATTTAATAAAAAAGCATCCTCTTGTTTTTCGAAATCGTAATGTCTCTTCAAAATCATTTAATAATGAATTAAAATATGCTTTAGTCGATTTATTTCGTGATCGTGAAATCACTAAAAAAGCATATAGTTTAGGCTATGATAAACAAAGAGACATTGTTAATGTAGAAAATAAGTGGAAAGATTTTATTAGTTCATCTGTGATGAAAAATGTTCTTACATATGGATTATCAGACAAAGAAGCATTTAAAATGCTCTCTTCAAAGATAGATTCATTACAAAAACAACATTCAAGTATTATAAAAATTGACACAGATAAATTTGAGCAAATTAAATTAACAAGCATTGATATGAATGTTATTTATACGAACCAAGCTTATCCTTTAATTGAACCATCTTTCCCAATTTTAACTGATGATCATGTATTAGACTATGGCCAAAAATATACCTTTAATTAGTATTTTTCTTTTTTTTTCTTGTACAGAAAAAGATAAATCTGTCAGCTCTAATGATATATTTGGGTGTTCAGATCCTATTTCTATAAATTATAATTCAAGTGCAACTATTGATGATGGTAGCTGTTTGTATTCTGGCTGTACAGAAATAAGTGCAATTAATTATGATTCAACAGCAACCGTTGATGATGGGAACTGCCTTTTCGAAGAGAGCATTGTTGAGGGATATCAGCTTTTTTGGAACGATGAGTTTAATTTGGACAGTCTTAATTTAAAGTTTTGGAATATTGAAGAATGGTGGCCTGGTGCATTTAATGAGGAAAGTCAGAGCTATGAAAACAACAAAGATAACATAATCGTTATAGATGGGAAATTATATATACGTGCAAAAAAAGGAATGCCTTTTGATCCTAATAATCCTGTCTATACATCAGGTCGAATAAATACAAAAGATAAAGTTGAATTACAATACGGTTATTGGGAGATAAGAGCCAAACTACCATCAGGAGTTGGTACCTGGCCAGCTATATGGATGTTAAATTCGAAAATTGATTCAATTGGTTGGCCAAATTGTGGTGAAATTGATATCATGGAGCATGTAGGTTTTGATCCGCATAAGGTTTTTTTTAGCATTCATAATACAAATTTATATGGTAATGTTCATGGCACTAGTCAACAAGGAGTTTATGAATCAAATAGTCTTGAAACATCATTTCATAACTATGCAATTGAGTGGGGAGAAAACTTTATTAGAGGATACATAGATGATATTCTTTATTTTGATTATTCAAAAAATTCCGAATCATTTAATGATTGGCCATATGACAATCCTTTTTTTCTGATTATTAATTTAGCAATTGGAGGTGAATGGGGGGGCATTCAGGGAATTGATAATTCTATCTTCCCAGCATCTTTTGTGATTGACTACGTTAGATTATATATTAAAGAATGAGATACTATCATTTTTTTATAGCTATCATTTTATCTTTTCTTAATTTTTTATTTTGTCAAAAACCTTACCGAGGAGCGGAATACCGTACGATTAATGAGTTTTTGTACGGCCGATTTGAAGTAAAAATGAAAACTGCAGTAGGATCTGGAATAGTATCGTCCTTTTTCACTATTGATGATTATTGGGCTAATGGACAAAGCAGTACTTCAAATTGGAGGGAAATTGATTTTGAGGCATTAGGAAATTTGACTAATGCCGTTCAAACTAACATTATAACTGCATATGAAACACATCATGAAGAAATAATAAATACATTATTTTATCCTTATGAATCATTTCATGTCTATGCGTTTGAATGGACCCCGGTTAGTATAAAGTTTTTTATTGATGGTGAGTTAGTTAGGCAAGACTATAACGATTATGTCTCTACACATAATACTGGCCAAAAAATTATGATGAATATATGGCAGCCAATTTGGGAAAATTGGGTAGGTGAATTTGACGAATCAATTCTTCCAGTGTATGCATATTATGACTGGGTGAAATATTATTCTTATACCCCTGGCGAAGGAACATACGGTAGTTTTAATAATTTTAGCTTTGCTTGGGAAGATAATTTTGATTTCTTCAATAATCAGATTTGGCAGAAAGCAACGCATTCTTGGTCTGCAAATAATGCTCAGTTTGTACAGCAAAATGCTGTTTTACAAGGTGGGTTTTTGATATTATGTCTTACTGATAACCTGTCTTATGGATATTCTGGCGGCGAGTTGTCAGTCTCAGAAAGTTTTTTTAATGAAAAAAAAATTGGTTTAAAAATTTCACCAAATCCTTTTAATTCTTCGTTTACAGTTATAGCACCTAAAAATTTAGAGAACAAAATTTCTGAAATAGTTTTTTATAATATTAAAGGTGAAGAGGTTCTACGCAATAAGGGTAATTTAAATGGTAAAACACATATAAATTTTTCTAAAGCAAATTTATCGACTGGATTGTATTTCATAAAAATTATATCAGGACACGATGATTACTATTCCAAAATTACTTATCTAAGATAGGTTATCTTTTTTACTAATTCTGAATTAATATTTTTTATTTTTAGTAAATAAATTCCTGAACTAACTTTTTTATAATCTTGAGAGGATTTTAGATTCCAATTCAATTTATTTAATCCTTTAGTAGCAATAAGGTTTTTCTCGAACACTTTACTTCCAAGCAAATTGTAAATTGTTATTTTTGTTTTGCTCGCGAATGAGCTTTCCCATTGAATATTTAAGTTTGAATTCAAAGGGTTTGGATAGCATAGCAAGTTAAAGTTGGTAGGGATCGAAGATATATCCATTTCGTTGAAAATAATATTTTTGAGATCAAAACCCCCGTTAATTGCTTCAACTTTTAAAGTAATCTCATCTTTAATTGAAATGTTTCCGATACTAACTATACGCCAACCATCACCCAAACCTATTGTGTTTGGAATATTTACAGGACCTAATGTATCTCCGAATTCGGTTGTGGCTATAATTCTTCCATTGGTGTTATATGATGATACTTCCAAGAATACTTTATAATTATTAGGTTCCGCGGACAAAATCGAATATTTCATCCATTCTCCATTTTCTATCCATCCAACATGGTAATTACCTGTTCCACCTGTACTAAAGCCTATATCAACCCCATCATTTCTGAAAGACCAGCCGTTATTCCATGATTTTGTTTGGGGCGAAAATTTATTGGGGTCTTCTGATTGATTATCAAAATATGCTACGTTATTATTTCCTGTATCATAATTGACCGCAGGTAATAACCCTGGTGCAATAAAGTTTGAAAATGATTTATTTGCCGAGTTGTAGTTGGTATCGGATAATGCTCTGGTCAGTCCAATGTTTACTTTGCAAGAATCAAAATGAAGGTTTCTTGCCATTGACATTAATCCAGCAAAAGCTTCTGCGGTGTCTGGTTTTGCAGCAATACCTCCCCAATAGTTAATTAATTTTTGATAATCATCTGTTATTTTGTAGCTAAATAAACTAGAAATTCTTTCAACACTTTTAAAATTCCACCAGCTCCATCCTATTTCATTTCTGTTAAAAAACTCTTTAATTCCATTACCCCAATAATTAGAATTTTCACCAAATTCTCCTACCCAGAGTGGGACATTATATTGTAAAGCAATTCCATTTCTATATTGATTATACATAGTTAAAGTGTCTTCAATTCCGCCGATGTAATGATGAAAACTGTAAACCATGTTTAGATCAAAAGGAGGCAATAAACCGGTATGATCATTGCCATACCAATTCCCTTCAATGAAAACTATGTGTTTTTGGTCTACAGTTCTAATAGAATCAATAGTCTGTTCATATATATTTCTAAGAGTATTAGCTACGCCAGCTCTTGCTGGTTCATTTAATAGGTCGTAGCCCGCAATTACAGCTTCATCTTTGTAATAATTTGCGATGTATTTCCAGGTAGAGGCTAGCCATCTTTGGTTAGTATAATTAGTAAAAAGTTCAGAATCTCCATTTATTTCAGAATCTGAAAAATCATTTGTGTTTTGAGCACCAGGAGCTGCATGCATATCAAGAATGAGATAAATATTATGTCTATTCCCCCAAGTTATGAGTGAGTCTAATAACTCAAAGCCTTTCGTACTAAATTCTAAAAAGCTAGGTGAAAAATCTCTGTAGTGAAGTGGAATTCGTAATGCATTAAAATTATTATCTGAAATATATTTAACATCCTTTTCCGTAATATAATTTTTTCTATACAAATCGAAAAATTGATTTTTCTTTTCTTCACCGACCAAGTAATTGATAGAATTTTCCATTCTAGAGGTTGAAGCGTGTTCAATATAGCAGTTCCACATATATCCTTCTAGAACAACCCACCCTCCTAGGCCAAACCCTTTCAAGAGTATTTTTTTATTATTCTCGTCAACTATTGTATCGCCACTGGTTTTCAAGAAATCAATTGCTGATAGTTTGTGAACTATTAGCAGAAGTATTAAAAGTTTTTTCATGACAACGCTGTTAGCTAGTTACCTAAGTGTTAAATTTTTGGGTGATATATATTGTATTTATAAAGTACAAATAGACAATTAAATTAATTAAAACGTTAATTATAAAGAATAGAAGCTTATGAGCTTGATTTTTAAATTTTTAAAGGAGAAATATAAATTAATATGAATAAAATTTTAAATAGAACATTCAATACTACAGCCTTCGTATTATTCATTTCATTATTTAGCTGCTCAAATAGTGATCATAAATATATAAGTGAATTAATTAAAGAGATGACATTAGAAGAAAAAATAGGGCAAATGACTCAAGTTGATTATCGATACCTTAAGGATAAGTCTGATATAACAAAGTATTTTCTTGGTTCTATACTAAGCGGAGGTGGTTCTACGCCACCTACAAACCAACCTTCTTCTTGGGTAGATCTTTATAACGGTTTTCAAAAAGAAGCGCTTAAAACAAGGCTCAAAATTCCTTTAATATATGGTATTGATGCAGTTCATGGACATAATAATGTTCTTGGAGCTACAATGTTCCCTCATAATATTGGCCTAGGCTGTGCTAATGATAAACTGCTTGTACAAAAAATTGCTGCTGCAACTGCAGCTGAAGTTAAAGCAACTGGTTTAGATTGGACGTTTGCGCCTTGTGTAGCGGTAGCACAAGATGAAAGGTGGGGTAGAACATATGAGAGTTTTTCTGAGGACTCTGATATAGTAACTAAACTTGGAGTGGCATCAACAATTGGATATCAAGGTAGAACTTTGAACAAAAATTCTTTATTAGCTTGTGCAAAACATTTTGTTGGAGATGGTAATACTGTATTTGGAACAGGTACAAATTGGTATAAAATTGATCGAGGTGATGTTATTTTAGAAGAAGAAGAACTAAGGAGTAAGTATATAAAGCCATTTAAAGAATCCATCAAAGCAGGAGTAGGAAGCATAATGATCTCCTATAATAGTTGGAAAGGGAAGAAGCTACATGGCCATAAATATCTAATCAACGATGTACTTAGAAGAGAATTAAAATTTGACGGTATCATTATATCAGACTGGGCAGGTATAAATGAAATAGACAAAGACTATAAGACTTGCATTATTCAATCTATTAATGCTGGTATTGATATGAATATGGTCCCCGGGAGCCTTAACCCAGATGATAATTCCTACGATGATTTCATTAGATTGGCGATTGAAGCTGTTAAAGAAGGTGCCATTCCAATAGAAAGAATCGATGATGCTGTACATAGAATCTTAAAAGTGAAAAAACAAATTGGTCTTTTTGATACTCCTATTAAAAATCCATCTAACAAAAATATTCTTGGATCTAAAAGACATAGAGACCTAGCCAGGGAAAGCGTTCGCAAATCTTTAGTGCTTTTAAAAAATGAAAATAAAATATTGCCTTTAAAAAAAGTTGGCAAAAAAATTACTTTAGTTGGTGATCATGCAGATAACATAGGTTTTCAATGCGGTGGATGGACAATTCATTGGCAAGGTGGTTCTGGTGACATCACTCCTGGGACAACAATTTTAGATGCTTTTAAATCTGCTGTTAGTGATTCCAATAATATTCGTCATTCTAAAGATGGAGGAGATTTATCAAATTCAGATATAATCGTGGCTGTAATTGGAGAAAAGCCATATTCAGAGGGAGTCGGGGATAGAGATTCGCTTAACCTATCTGATGAAGATATTAAATTAATAGAAAAAGTTAAACGTTCTAAATTGCCATATGTTGTAATACTAATATCTGGTCGCCCAATGATCATTAATGAAGTATTAGATGATAGCGATGCATTCATTGCTGCTTGGCTACCAGGAACTGAAGGTCTGGGAATATCAGATGTTGTTTTTGGAGATTTTGATTTCACAGGCAAGCTATCAATGACTTGGCCTAAGTCTATGAAACAAATACCTATTAATTATGGAGACAGTAGCTACGATCCATTATTTAAGTTCGGGTTTGGTTTATCGTATGAATAGGTAACTATTTTAAATGTGTCAAAAGCTAGTTTCCTTATTTTTCATTGTATCATTTGCTTTATCTCAAAACATACAATTAAATGAAATAGTATCATCAAATCAAAGTAGTTATTATGATGAAGATGGTGACACTCCAGATTGGATTGAACTATATAATCCTACGCCAAGTAACATTTCTTTAAATGGATGGGGCTTATCGGACGACTTGGAAAATTTATATAAGTGGCAAATACCTAATGTAGTTTTAGAGTCTGAAAACTTTTTATTAATAATGGCTTCAGATAAAAATAGAAGTGATATTATATCGGGATGGGAAACCATTATTGATATGGGTGATCCCTGGTATTATTTTGTTCCAACTCAAGAGCTCCCCTCAAATTGGAACCAACCTGGCTTCAATGCCAGTAATTGGAGCATTGGCCCAAGTGGCTTTGGTTATGGTGATGGCGATGATAACACGGAAATTTCAAATACAATATCCGTTTTCTTAGTGAAACCGTTTTCAATTACAGATTTTGAACAAATAAAAAAGATAGCTTTTCATATTGATTACGATGATGGTTTTGTTGCTTATCTAAATGGGAATGAGATTGCTCGGGATAACGTTGAGGGTAACCCTCCGTCATTTAATCAAGGAACCGTAACATGGAGAGAGGCTGAAATGATAAATGGAGGGGATCCATCTTTATTTTGGATTGATTCAACGGAATCATGGGTCAATGAAGGGCAAAATGTACTAGCAATACAAGTTCATAATTTTAACAGCAATTCTTCTGATCTTTCTTGTATTCCTTTTCTTACAATCGGTAGAGACACTCCTTCAGATAATACTTTAAGCATAGCTGAGGAAATTGAATTACCAATATCTATTCTTCATACAAATTTTAAAATTAGTTCAGAAGGTGAAACGATTTTAATTACAGATCTAGACAGTGTTATTATTGATTCTTTATATACTGGTGAACTTCAATCGGATGTTTCCATTGGTAGAATTAATAATGGTGAAAATTATGGATTGTTTTTAGACCCTAGTCCTGGTGAGCCCAATGGAGAAGAAGCTGTTTTAGGTATATTAAACGACATTGTTTTCTCTAATGAATCTGGTTTTTATAGTGATCCTTCTTTGATAGTATCAATAAGCACTAATGATCTAGGAGTTTCTGTCCATTATACTCTAGATGGCTCTGATCCCACAACAAGTTCTCCATTATATACTGGATCAATAGTAATTCAACAAAACACAGTAATCAAAGCAGCAAGTTTTAAAGATGGTTGGATTAGATCTCCAATTAAAACAGGAACATTTATCTT
>Ga0255759_10005638_pt1 | contig 10684 bp, 10 predicted proteins | sample 101ome_20_FD_179959 | JGI IMG/M metagenome (GOLD analysis project Ga0255759, IMG submission 179959) | Coastal salt marsh microbial communities from the Groves Creek Marsh, Skidaway Island, Georgia - 101404AT metaG (version 2) | ecosystem: Environmental > Aquatic > Marine > Intertidal zone >...
GAAGGAACAAATTTATTATCTCCATTGCTTAAAATTCCTTTTTCAGAAGAAAAAAATAAGGAGTTCTCATTTCCATAAATTTCATTCACCCTAAAATTATCGTTCACTAAGAATTCAAACTTTTCAACATTTATATTTTCTTCTTTATCAAAAACATAAACTCTACCATTGAGAGATAAATAAAGCTTATCATTTATCACATCTAAATAATTGATTGATAAATTATTCATTTTTATAAGATTTGAGATTTGGGAATTAATAATTTTCTTGCTTTTTATATCAAGAACAATCAAATCATTTTTTGAAGCTATATAAATTTTATCATCTAAATGTTCGATAAATTCAATTCTTTGTGAAGGTATGCCCTTTTCATAACCTAAAGTTCTAAAAAAATCACTTTTTTTATTATAAACAACTACTTTTCCATCAGAACCAAACCATACTTCATTGTTAATTATTTCACTAGAATAAAAATCAGCATTAAAAAATCCAGAGTAATTTGTTTCAGAAAAATTATTTATTTCACTAAAACTATTATCAATTGAAGATATTCCACTGACCTTGGTATTATTAATGCCTCCTAACCATAAATCATTATCGCGAGAAACAGTTAATGGAACTGAAACTGCAAGACCAACTGTTTTAGGAGTTATAGTTTTGCTAAAATCATCAATATAGAGTAATTGTCCATTTGATAACCCAATCCAACCAAATCCATTTTCAGTCATCAAAAATGAATTATAATCATGAAAAATACCATTATTATCAGCAGCAGAATCATTTCCTAAAAGCCAGCCCTGATCGATAAAGTAATCCTCAAATGAAAATTCTTTATAGCTAAATTTATTTTTAAAACCAATGTCACCCCAATCAATACCTTCTTCATCTGGGTAAGCAAAAACTCCAAGAGGAGATCCACTAACATGATCTAGCTTGATAAATCTTGAAGCTACCTTTATCCATAAGAAGTTTTTTGAAGATCCTAAATCTTCGATACTTTTTAAAGAATTGATTGATAGATTATCTAATTGAACCCTATTCCAGTTACCTTCTCTAGTATTAGAAAATTCTAATCCTCGATTGCCAATTATCCACAGAATACCTGTGTTTTTATCAACATACACATGATCAATTTTATTTGATTTAATTCCCTGACCTAAAAAAAGATTTGATTCAAAGTTTCTTGAAAATTTATTAAATCTTAATATTCCATTTGCATCAGTGGCAAAGAAAATATATTGATATCCCTCTGAAATAGAATTTATAGATTCATTTTGTCTAAAAATTTCCCAATCATACAAATCAAATCGTTGATCAACTTGTGCAAAAAGAACATCAAAGAAAAAAATAAATGGAATTAAAAATAAGTTATTTTTTCTTGAATGATGAATTCTTTTTAAAACCTTTTCTAACCTTTGAAACATGTCCATTATCTAAATAAATTATTACACTAGCAAATTGCTTCAAAAAATAATCATTGCTTGAAGACAACAATACTGTTGTTCCAAGAATATTATTCATTTTAATAATTTTTTTTCTAAGCATTATCTCTGTTCTTGCATCCATTGATAATCCATAGTCATCAATTAACAATACTCTTGGGTCTTTTTCAACCCCAATAACAGTCTTTAGCCAGTGCTTCTCCCCATCTGAAATTAAGTTAATTGGGGTTTTCCAAACTGCTTCCATTTGAAAGCTAGTAAAATGCCTAGATTTTATTTGCTGAGTTTTTTTAGGAAATTTTTTCTTTATGAATTGTTCTACAGTTAAAGAAGAATTTACTGATTTAACATCAAGATATTGAATATCTTGGTGTTTCTTTATTTTACCAAAAAAACCTTTTTTAAATTCATTTCCTTGATAAAGAACGGTACCTCCTGTTTCTTTAGTTTCCCCAGCTAAGACTTTTAATAAAGAAGTCTTGCCCGATCCAAAATTTCCACAAATACCGTAAATTAAGCCATTGTGAAACTTCAAAGTTTTTATCTCTAAAGCTTTCTTAGTTTTAAACCTCAACTTAAGATTTTGAACATCATATATTTGTTTAAGTTCCATTGCATCCTCCAAAAAGGACAGCAAAACTATTCAATATCTTCTAAATATTTTTCAGCATCTATAGCGGCCATACAACCAGATCCAGCAGCAGTAATTGCTTGCCGATAATGATCATCTTGAACATCTCCACATGCAAATACTCCTGGAATATTTGTCAAAGTAGAATCGGGTTTAGTAACAATGTATCCATTATTATCCAAATCAATTACTCCATCAAAAAGATCTGTGTTAGGGTTATGACCAATTCCATAAAAAACACCTTCACACTCAAAAGTAGTTTTTTCTCCTGAAACAGTATCATTAAGCACAATGCTTGAGACTCCGTCTTTTTGTGAACCGATAATAGAATCAATGCTTTTATTAACCATTATATCAATAAGGGGATTATTTTTTGCTCTATCAAACATAATTTTTGAAGCTTTAAATACTTCACTTCTATGAATGATAGTTACTTTTTTTGCAAACTTAGTGAGGAACGATGCTTCTTCCATTGCTGAATCACCACCTCCAACAACAACGATGTTTTTATCTTTAAAGAAATATCCATCACAAGTTGCGCAAGTGCTAATTCCATAACCCATAAGCTCTTCTTCTTCTTTTAATCCTAGCATTCTAGCAGAAGCTCCAGTGGAAATAATAACAGTTTCTGATAGAAATTCTTCATCTCCAACACAAACTTTAAAGGGTTTTGAACTAAAATCTACTTTAGTAACATGCTTAAAAAAACATTCAGCCCCAAATCTTTTAGCTTGATCTCTAAATAAGTCCATCATCTCAGGACCCATTACACCATTGGGAAACCCAGGAAAATTTTCAACATCTGTGGTAATTGTCAATTGTCCACCAGGCTGATTTCCTTCAAAAACAATAGGCTTCAAATTAGCTCTTCCAGCGTAGATAGCTGCAGTCAGTCCGGCAGGGCCAGAACCAATAATGATTGTATTATGAATAGTTTTATCTGTCATCTAATTAATATTGTTAACTAATGATTTGGTTAACACTATCAATTAACGTCTGTTCAGACTGTAAGCCAACCTCTTGTTTAACAATCTCACCATTGCTAAAAAATAAAAGGGTTGGAATGCTTCTTATACCGTATTTTACGGGCGTTTGCTTAACTTCATCGACATTTACCTTGCCTACCACTACTTTATCGCCAAATTGGTCGCAAATTTTATCTAAAATGGGTGCTATAGCTTTACAAGGACCGCACCACTCAGCCCAAAAATCAACAATTACAAGCTTATCAGAATTAATGACGAGCTCTTCAAAGTTTTCATCAGTAATTTTTACAGTTTTATCAGACATAAATTTTCCAAATCATTTAAATATAAACATTTGAATTTATATGATTTATTTTAATTGAGTAACAAAAAAATAATATCTATGAGGTAACTTTAAGGAATCTTCTCTTGCCAACCTTGATGACAAGCTCTTCATTTGATGGAGAAACAATGAAGTTAATATCACTACAAACTTCTCCATTAATTTTTACAGCATTCTGAATTAATAGCCTTTTACCTTCTCCTTTGCTAGCTATTAAACCCTCTTTAATTAATAGCTCAAGCAGTCCAATATCAGAATCTATTTTACGACTTTGCATATTTTCAGGATTATCTCTTTTAACAAATATTTGATCAAAAGAACTTTGAGCTAAATCAGCTTTTTCTTCAGAATGATATTTTTTTACCAAATCTTTTGCTAAACTTCTTTTTATATCTCTTGGATTATTAGCATCATCCTTAAGAAGTAATTTTACTTCATTAATTTTTTCTCTGTTAGCAAAGACAGCAAGTTTATAATATTTTAAAATCATTGAGTCATTGATTGACATAATTTTTCCATACATATCCTCAGGAGAATCATCCAAAGCTATATAATTATCGTAAGATTTAGACATTTTTTCTACTCCGTCCGTTCCTTCTAACAATGGAAGTGTAATTATTGACTGTGGGTCTTGACCGTATTCTCTTTGGATATCCCTTCCTACAAGTAAATTGAATTTTTGATCAGTTCCTCCAAGCTCTACATCAGCTTTGATTTCAACAGAGTCCATTGCTTGAGCTAAAGGATATAAAAATTCATGCATAGATATAGGAGTTTCTGATTCAAATCTTTTAGTGAAATCATCTCTTTCAATCATACGAGCAACAGTATATTTGCTGCTCAATTTTATAACATCTTCAAAGTTCATTTTATTAAGCCAAGTGCTATTAAATATAACTTTAAGACTATTTACATCAAGTAATACTTTAGACTGTTTAATATATGATTCCGCATTAACTTTTGCTTCTTCTAAAGTAAGCTGAGGACGTGTTTTATTACGCTCAGAAGGGTCACCAATCATAGCTGTAAAGTCTCCAATTACCAGAACCGCTTGATGGCCTAAATCTTGAAAATCTCTTAATTTTTGTAACACTACTCCATGGCCAATATGTAGGTCAGGCCTACTTGGATCACAACCGAGCTTGACTGTTAAAGGCTTATTGTCAGATATTGATTTTTCAAGCTTTTTTCGTAAGTCATTCAGGGGAATTACTTCTTCTGTACCACGTGAAATAAGCTCTAATTGTTCGTCTACAGGTAAAAAAGCCATTATCTTTCTCTCATCTCTCTATTTGCCTCTCTATCAAGATCTTTTATTTTTAAAGATTCTTTTTTCTGATACATTTTTTTTCCTCGGGCAGTAGCAAATTCTATTTTTGCAATTCCTCTCTTAAAATATGCCTTTAAAGGTACGATAGTAAGACCTTTCTGAGCAACAACATTCTTAAGCTTAATTATTTCTTTTTTATGAAGAAGCAGCTCTCTATCCCTCGTTGGTTCATGACCTTTAATTCCAGTATGTGAATAGGGACTGATATGAGCATTAACTAGGAAAAAGCGATTCTTTTTTAGAGTTACAAAACTATCTTTTAAGTTTAGTTTTTTTTCCCTTAAACTTTTTACTTCGCTTCCTAAAAGAATCATACCAGATTCATATTTATCAATAATAGTATAACTATGAAAGGCTTTACGATTATTACTTATTATTTCAATTTTTTCTTGCATAAAAAAAAGTTTTTAATAAAACATTAAATTACTGTAAGTTAACATATTTATAGCTTTAAAAAGTTATTAACAAAGTGTGTATAATTAATGTGTGTTATATCATTATATTGTTTATATTAACATTAAATTAAGTATAATTTTTAATTATGAGTAGTATATATAAACGTAAAAGAAATGGTAAAGAAGATGGATATGTTATGTATTCTACATATGCATTTGATCCATTAAAAAATAAAAAAAGGTATTACAATATTACTATTGGAAAGCTTGGCTCTACCCTTTCATGGGATGATTGCAAAAAACAAAAAAAAGAATTAGATAGGATGTTTAAAGCAAAAGAAGGCGGCAAAAAAGAAATGAACCTAAAAACTGCTATTGAAACTTACATTGCTTTTAAAGCATCTAAAAATAAGTCATTAAAGCAAAGCTCAAAAAAATTAACGATCTATCACCTCAATAAGTTAAATACTACCTTATCTGACAGATACGGAGCAGGTATTATGATCAAACATATAGATATTAAAATTCTTGCATGGTATTATGCACTTAGAACCAAAGAATTAAAGCAAAGCTCAATGGAAGTTCACAGGAGAATTATTGATGCATTCTTTGAGTGGACAAAGAATTGAGCGAGTGACGCGATTCGAACGCGCGACCCCAACCTTGGCAAGGTTGTGCTCTACCAGCTGAGCTACACTCGCATAACATGTCATAATAAAACAATTTACAATTATAAAAAAGAAAAAAAATAAAGTTAATCTTTGAGGGGAAAATCTGCTTTATCAGCAATATCTTGTATGAATGCAGCAACTTCTTTATCATCTGGTATTGTGGGAGAAAGAGGGATGCTAAAAAAGGTACTTCTATTTTGATGACCTGCCAAAGAAATGCCAAGTTCCGTAGCCTCTTTTTGATATTTTTCAATTAATGAGAGCACATTTGGTTGATTTGCATAAAGTTCCTCCAAGCTAATTGATGGATCTTTAGCCTGTAATCTGTTTAAGCGATAATCTATCTCCTGAAGGCGATTAAATGGCGCTGAAACATCAATTATGGCCTTATTTGGTGCTTTAATTCTAATATCTACTACACTTAAATGCTTTCCTTGAATACCTCCTCCGTAAACAAGAGCTCCAGAATCTGACTGTCTTGATCTAGGCTCGGTTCTTCTTGTTGAACCGCTTAGGAAAATATAATCTGCATTATTAAAAGATTGAGATAAATCTATTAAATTTTCATCAAGAACATTTACAAGCATAACAATAATATCAACTGACGGTTTTAACTCTGAAATATATCTATTTCCCTCCTCAATAAAGTTTTTATTTATAACTGCATTTGATCTGGCTGATTGACTCAAACCTATGAAAGCTATTTTTGCACCATCCTTTTCAATAATATGATAAGGTTTAAATAACAGATTTCCTGAAGATTTATCATAAAGATTTGCAGAAATGAAATTAACAGAAGAATCATTAGTAATATTAATTAAGAAATCAACTCCTCCTTTGAAGTCATTTGAGCCAATATTTACAACATCTTGCCCTAAAAATTCTAGAGTTTTAACAAAATTCCTAGCTTTATACCTTTTATTCTCAATAGATAAGTTGTCAGGATTTATTTGATTACTATCAAAAAGAGCATTACCTGCATCAATTAATATAGAATCTCTTCCTGGCATCATATTTTTTAAAAAGAATGTTTTTCTAGCTAAACCTCCGAGAGGGTTTTTGGGACATCCACAGTCATAGAATTCAGAATATACATTTGATGTTGAAACAATTGAAATATTTTGAACACTTTCATTTGATGACTCTTGAGTCATTAAAAAACTAAACATTAATATTAATAAATATTTTTTCATCAAATTTTTCCTTTTTTTTTCTTTCTAAATATAGGAAGTAAAAACATAAATATTCCTGTAAAACTTAAAACTATTAATAAAACACCAGAAGGCATAAATAAACCAAATTTAACATAATCTGTAAAAAACGATCCATCATGGATTGACTCGATGATATCCGATCTTCTATAATTGACTGAGTAAACTTCTATAGTTTCCAAATCAATCTGAATTTCCCAGTTATTTTTTGATCTAATTTTTGCTATTCCTTTACTCGGACGAATATCAATTCTCTCAATATCATCCCAGCTATTGATTTGAGCTTCTTTAATATTTTTAACTACTTCAAGATATGAATTAAGAAGTTGAGGTGAACTATCTGAAACAACCTCAATATTTGGCTGAATCCAATTTGATTGTTTTTTAAATTGAAGTAGTACTCCAGTAGTAAAAATAATTACTACTGGAATGAAAATTATTGGGGATATCCAATAATGAAGTTTCCTTACCTGTTTATTGAAGCTCAAGATTTATCTAAAATCTTTTCAAGCTCATCCATAAGGAAATTCATTTTTCTTGAAACAGCTTCAAACGGTTCTGAAGTAGTCATATCTACTCCGGCTAAATTAAGTAATTCTACAGGATAATCTGAACTACCGCTTGATAAAAAAGCTATGAATCCATCAATACCTGCTTGTCCTTCATTTTGAACTCTTTCTGAAACTTTCTCACCTGCAGCAAAGGAAGTTGCATATGCATAAACGTAATAGTTTCTGTAAAAATGTGGTATTCTAGCCCATGAGAATGCTTCTTCTTCTGTAATTTGCATACTAGGACCCCAATATTTACTATAAATATCACCAAAAGTTGTAGTCAAAAAGTCTTCAGTAAGAATTTCGCCCCTTTCGGCAGCTTCATGAATAGTTAATTCAAATTCTGCAAATCTTGCTTGTCGATAATATGTTGATCCAATGTCCTGAATATATTTTTGAATTAGTACTGCTCGTTCTTCGTCATTTTGAGCATTGGCCATTAGATAGTCCATTAATAATGATTCAGTAGTAACAGATGCTACTTCAGCATTAAAAGTATTATAACCACTATAAACATATGGCTGATTTTTTTCACTTAAATAAGAGTGAAAAGCATGGCCAAGTTCATGAGCTAACGTAAATACATCATCTAATTTTCCAGAAAAGTTAAGTTTAACATAAGGAGGAACTCCCCAAACTGAATATTGATAGGCTCCACTTTCTTTACCTTGGTTTTCAAAAACATCAATAAGATTGTCATTGTACATCATGTCAATAATTTCTTGAATCTCAGGACCAAGAGGCATTAAAGCTTCTTTTACAATCTGTTGCGCTTCTTCATAGGTATAATCTCGAGAAAATTCAGATAAAGGAGCATATGTATCAAATGGTTCAATTTTTTCTAATCCTAGATATTTTGCTTTAATCGAAGCCCATCGGTGTAATGGTTCTAAATTATCGTTTACGCTTGCAATTAAATTTTTATAAACGTCAGTAGAAATTCCGGCACTTTTGAGTCTAGCTTCTAACGTATTTTCATAACCTCTAATATTTGCATAGAAAACATTCTTTTCTACATTACCTTTCATTAAAACTGACATAGTGTTAATTGTATTTCCAAAAGGGACATAGAGAGCCTTGTACATATCTTCTCTAACTCTTCTATCAGTAGAGCTGGTATATTTCCCATATCTTCCCTCTGACATAGTCACTTCATTCCCAGATTCATCCTTAAAAGTTCCCCATTTATAATCGGTAGATTTCATGATTTCGTATGCTTCACTTGGCACACCGCTCATTTTACCAGTCATGGTTAAAATTCTTTCTTCACTTTCAGATAACGTGTGTGGTTTATCTAAGTATAGGTCTTTAAAACTCTTTTTATATACCGCTAACTTTGGTTCGTCTTTCATAAAAGATTCAACAACTGAATAATCTTTCTCAAGCATCTCAGGTGCATAATATGAACTATATTCTCCTGATTTAATCGCTGCATTTCTGACTCTCTGGTACATAGCTTGATATTTTTCATTTTTCAAATCAGTATTTAAGGAATTTGCTGAATAATGATATAATCTTCCAAAAAGCTGTCTAATTTCCTCTGACAATTCAATTGCAGCTAATAAACTTTCTGGGCTTGACAATAGTTTTCCTTTAAAATCAGCAAACTTTGGAGAAAGATTTTTAACCTTTTTTAAATCCTCTTCCCAGGCCTCATCAGAAGGATAGACTTTGGTTAAGTCCCATTTGTATTTATCATCAATCTCTGATCTAAGTGGAACTGCTGAGCTTTTTGAAGTATCATTTGGTGAACATGCCATAAACATAAAAATGTAAAAAATTAAAAGTCTAAAATACATAGTAAATATTCCTTGTTTCTTTGTTAAGTAATAATTTCACTTAGTATAGTAAAAATAAATATGAAAAAGAATTATAAAATAGGTATTGCGCTTGGAGGCGGTGCAGCAAGAGGATATGCACACATTGGCGTCTTAAATGCAATAGATGAATTGGGTATTCCAATAAGCTATGTTTCTGGAACAAGTATTGGTTCATTCATAGGCGCATTGTATGCCTCTGGCAATCTTAAAAGGTTTGAAAAAGAAATAAGAACCAAGAATAGTTTTATGAAAGATGTACTTTTCAAACTTGACCCTGTCTTTCCTAAGCTATCCATTATGAATGGAAATGAAGTAATAAAAATATTTAAGGAACTTAGTGATATAAGAACTTTTGAAGAGTTAAATATTCCTCTCACAACTGTAGCAACGGATATAATTAATAATAAAAAGATTGAATCAAATAAAGGGGATTTAATAAATGCTATTAAAGCTAGTATAGCAATACCTGGAGTTCTTGCTCCGACTTATGTTGATAAAAATCTATGTGTTGATGGAGGATTAATTGATCCAGTACCGTTACAGTCAATCATTGATATGGGATCTAATCAAACAATTGCTGTAAACCTTTATGGACTTCAGTCTTCTGAAAAAAATGATAATAAATATAATATTGTTGATATTGTCGATAGATCAGCAAAAATCATTCTTAATAATGTCACTCATTTGAGCTTTAAAAATAATGAACCAGATATACTAATTGAGCCACCAATTGATCAATTTAAAGGTTGGGATTTTCATAGATCTAACGAACTAATTGAAATTGGGTACAGCACAGCTAAAGAAATTTTAAAACAAAACGAAGAGTTGTTTTCTTAGTTCAGAATGACTTCGCTTTTATCCTTCATTAAAACTGTCATTTCAATTTTTTCTAAAGGATTATCGTTCATATCTTTTTCTGAATTAACAATTAAATCTATTACTTCAAGACCTTTAATAACCTTACCAAATACAGTATAATTTTTATCCAAGAAAGGTGCATTATCATGACAAACAAAAAATTGACTAGAAGCACTATTTGGATCATTTGTACGTGCCATAGATAAGATACCTTTAGTATGAGGAATATCATTGAATTCAGCAGGAATTAACCAGGTATTTGGATCATTTTCATCTCCAAGACCAAAGAACTTTCCAGCTCTACCTCCTGTTCCATGCAAGGCTCTATTATCTAATCTTGAATTTGGATCTCCACCTTGAATAACAAAACCAGGTATTACTCTGTGGAAAGTGGTTCCATTAAAATACTCTTCTTCTGCTAAAGCAATAAAACTTTCGACATGCATTGGTGCAACATCAGGGTA
>Ga0255759_10005643_pt1 | contig 10680 bp, 8 predicted proteins | sample 101ome_20_FD_179959 | JGI IMG/M metagenome (GOLD analysis project Ga0255759, IMG submission 179959) | Coastal salt marsh microbial communities from the Groves Creek Marsh, Skidaway Island, Georgia - 101404AT metaG (version 2) | ecosystem: Environmental > Aquatic > Marine > Intertidal zone > Salt...
ATTTCTTGCCAGAGCATAGGAGATTTTTTCAAGTTCAATATCTAGAGAATATAAAGGTTCTAAATTCTGAAAACTTATCAATGACTGCTCGATAAATCTACTTGGGATACCTCGATTGACCTGCCTGAAATTATTCCCGGTGCCCATTGGAAAGCTTGACCAGAGCGCCCTTACACTACCAGATAAATCTAAAATAACACCATCAAGGTTATTTGGGGCGTTATCTAAATCAATCACATCCAGATTCATTTCTCTCAATCTTAGTGTCCTGCCTGAGCCAAAATTCATGGATTCAATCTGAGCTACCCTTGCCGTTTGAGCTTCAATTTGATGGTCAAATCTTAATCCTACAAGATTTACCTCCTCACCAGGTTCAAGGATTTCTGTATTAAGGGTAATTGCTTCTACCGCGGTACTTCCAATATGCTCTCGCTCAAAAGAGATGATTGCTAAATTATGGTAAGGATGAATGAACTCGGGCCTTGCTGGTATTTCAAGTGTCCCCCCAATGGTTACCCGAATATCACCCAATGAAGTAGGTACCGTATTTTGATCTACAGCCACATAGAATTTATCTGTATCGCTTCCTATGATCACACCTGTGCCGTAGTAATGTCGTTCATTAATTCCAAATACCCCGATAGGGAGATCAAAATTTACCATCACCAACGATCTTTGTAATCGATTGAGCGTCTCATCAGAATACGTGGCAAAATTCATATCAAATGGGGCAAAGACCTTTTCGTCACGGTTTGTTGAATAGTCGTTACATGTCCACTCGTAGCTAGGCTGCTTCTCACATAACTGAAAGTCATGCCATGCTGTGATTTTTGTAATCAACCTTTGTTGAACCGCATTGGGCTGGCTTAGGTGCCTGTAGCCAATATTTACCCTTTCCCTTTCAGGTAGCCTAGAAAATACATTCAGAAAAGACTCGAGCGTTGGCGTCTCCTCTCCATTAATCGATACAATAACGCTCTGATTTGGGATAGCAGCAGAATCAAAGATATAGCCCGTATTAGCAATGTAGATACCTTGAATTAATTCACCATAATGCCTTTGCATCTGATAGGAGGTTTCATGGAGAACGCCACCAGAAAGCTTGATTAATTGGTCAGGAATTGTAGAGTGAAGATCAAAAACAACTGAGGTGATGTTGCTAATTTCTCCATCCCTAAAGACCCTCAAATTTACCTCAGCATCTACATTTCTGTTCAGAAGAATCTCAAGATCTAAGTAGTCTTTTACCAAATAATCATTTAATGTCAGCAGTACATCGCCGACTTGAAGGCTATCAACTAAAGTAGAATTTACAACCAGCAAGCCATTCATGGTTTGTTCAGTATCTCTGTACTGCCTCTCAAGCTCGAGCGGAAAGCCTTCTCGCCTTAAATCCGCAAATGAGCTTTGGCTAAATTCCGTGAGAAGCCCCCCTCTTTGTATGATTGATCCTTGTTGAATATTTTCTAACGCATTATTTATCGCCGGGAGCGGTAAAAAAAAGCTTGATGCGGCTTGAGCTGATGCGCCGGCATTCAGGGCAACTACATCGCCATAAATATTGATGACAGGTGAACCAGATGAGCCACCGGAGGTATTGGTCGCCGCCTGAATATAGTAAGTATTAAAATCATTATAATTGCCCCTTCCATAATTAGGTGCCTCGCGATCTAATCGGGCAATCGTACCGCTTAGTATAGAGAGCTGTTCGCCCGCATCATTTCCAATGACACGTATCTCAGTTCCTATCTGGAGTCCTTCAAGCGATAAGTTCAATGAGGGGGGTGAAATAAATTCTAGGTCATCTGGGTCATACTGAAAAAAACCAAAATCATGTATTGGGTCAATATAAATAGCCTTGAGTCTCACTTCCTCCCTATTGATGAATATTGCCTTAGCATCAATAGGTCCCGGATTTACGACATGTCGGTTTGATAATATGATCCCTCTATCAGCATCAACAATAAACCCCGTTGCCTGAGATGAGTTTCTCTGTTCGCTGTCAAAGGCTAACGGAATATCAAACTGGATAGAGACAATGCTTGGAGCTACTCGATTGATGGTCTCAGACCAATTTAATGGACTCTGCGCATAACTGACCGATCCTAATAATAGGAGAGAAGCGAAAATAATTTTCTTCATTGAATTATTTTAACCGAATCTAACGTTAAGCTCCTTAACTGCTTTGACGTCATCAAGCCTTGTAAGGGCAAGGGTATTTGGACTCGACTTAATACCATCAATATCAGAGACAAAGCGGGCTTTAATATCCGTCATTGCATCAACAAAGGCATCAAGGGTCTCTTTAGATTCTGTCTCTGTAGGCTCAATCAGTAGACACTCGGGTATCAATAAAGGGAAGTAAGTTGTGGGAGCATGAAAACCATAGTCCAAAAGTGCTTTGGCAACATCCATAGCGGTAGCTCCGGTCTCCTTAGTGATCTCTTTCAACGAAATAGCAAATTCATGAGAGGCTCGTCTACCTGGATAAGCTAATTTAAAGCCATTCTTTTGTAATTTTTTCATCAGATAATTAGCATTTAGCGTAGAAAAGTTCGAGACCTCGGTCATACCTTCTCCGCCGAGCATTCTTGCATACACATATGCCCTTAATAGCACCCCAACATTTCCCATAAATGCCGATAATTTGCCAATGCTATCAGGAAAATCATCTGTGTTTGCCCATCTGTATTTATCATCAGTTTTTGTCACAACGGGTAATGGAATAAAAGGTTTGAGTTTCTCATTGACCGCAACCGCACCTGAGCCAGGACCTCCGCCTCCGTGAGGAGTTGCAAACGTTTTGTGTAGGTTTATGTGCATGACATCAAACCCCATGCTTGCAGGAAGCACCTTACCTAGGATGGCATTTAAGTTTGCACCGTCATAATACATCAGCCCCCCAGCATCATGAACAATGCTTGAAATCTCCCCGATTCCTTGCTCAAAAGTGCCAAGCGTTGATGGGTTCGTAAGCATGATGCCTGCGGTATTTGGACCAACAGCGTCTTTTAGCAAAGCAATGTCAAGGTTTCCATTCTTATCAGTAGGCAATTCAATAACCTTACAACCACACATGATCGCTGTTGCAGGATTGGTTCCATGAGCTCCGTCCGGCACGATGATTTCGTTTCTATGTGTTTCGCCTCTTTTCTTATGATAGGCAAGAATCATTGCGACACCGGCTAACTCGCCCTGAGCGCCCGCCATTGGGGTAAGAGAGACTTGATCCATACCGGTCACAACCTCAAGAATACTTTGCAAGTTATAAAGACACTCCAAGACACCCTGCGAATTGGTCTCTCCTCGGTACGGATGACGGGAGAGAAAATCAGGATTTAATGCAAGTTTGTTGCAAGCTCTTGGGTTGTATTTCATGGTGCATGAGCCGAGCGGATAAAAGTTCGTATCAATCGAAAAGTTTTGCTGTGAAAGCCTTGTAAAATGCCTTACGACTTGCAACTCAGAGACCTCTGCAAATCCAAGAGGAGTCTCTCTGAGCTTGTCTTTTGAAATACTAAAAGAATCACCGATGTCTAGCTTTAGACTGTTAACCCTTCTGCCCTTTTTGCTTTGCTGAAAAATTAATTGCTCTTTCATTCAATAACCTCCAATGCCTCCTCAAGCAGACTTACATATGCTTGAATATCCTCTGTAGTTTTTACCTCTGTAATGCACGTTAGGACGGTATTCTCTAGCTTTGGAAAATAGAGGGACAAGTCAAGGCCTGGTGAAATGCCATGACTCTCCATATATTCAATGATTTTTTTTGAGCTCTTTGGCATGCAAATTGCTACCTCATGAAATCTCTCGGAATCGAATAATACTTCTATTCCCTTTAAGTTTTTAATTGCAGTTATAAATTCATTTAACTTGCTATGACAAGATTTAGCGACATCAACCAGGCCCTGCTCACCATAGAGTGACATGTACATTGTTGAAGCAGTCACCATCAGCCCTTGATTGGTGCATATATTGGAGGTTGCCTTGGATCTTCGGATATGCTGCTCCCTTGCCTGAAGGGTTAACACAAAGCCCTCATTACCATTACTGTCTAGCGTTTTACCCACAATGCGTCCAGGCAATTGGCGCGAGAATTCACCTCTGGTGGTCATGAACCCATAATACGGGCCACCAGAGCTCAACGGCACTCCCAATGGTTGCCCTTCTCCACAAGCTATATCTGCACCCCTCTCGCCCCATATGCCAGGTGGCTTCAGAAGCGCCATGGCTATGGGATTGACCACTGCAATCACGATAATATTCTGGCTATGTGCCCAGTCAGTGAGCCCATCAACATTCTCTAAGGAACCAAAAAAGTTTGGATTTTGAATAACGAGTGCTGTCGCATCACTATGGCTATCAAGGTCTTGTGTATTAATCAGTCCATCTGCAGGATTAAATTCAATATCTATGAGCTCAACACCCTGCTTAGTAGTAATGCTCTCCGCTACCGCCTTATAGGATGGGTGTAAATTTCTTGGCATGATAATTTTTTTACTGTCCTTAGTGCGATTGACCCTTATCGCCATAAGAATTGCCTCGGCAAGTGCTGAGGCACCGTCATAAAGAGAAGCATTAGAGATATCATGTGCCATAAGGTTCGACATCATGCTTTGATACTCATAAATCAATTGAAGAGTTCCTTGGCTTGCCTCGGCTTGATAAGGGGTATAAGCGGTATAAAACTCTCCTCGAGTTGTGAGCTCCCATACTACAGAGGGTATGAAGTGTTCATAAGCCCCTGCCCCAATAAAATTTAAGCCAAACTTATCTTTTGCAGCAAGCGCAGTAATTTCCCTAACTACCTCCATTTCGTTGGCAGCGCTCGGGATTCCCTCAAGTGTGCCGATCTTGAACTCATCGGGAATCTCATCGTAGAGCGCTTCAATATCTGAGATACCAATCTCAGCAAGCATGGTTGCGATATCTTCTTTTGTATGCGGAATAAATGACATTAGTGGTCCAGTGTTTCTAAAAGTGATTTATATTCAGCCTCATTCATAAGCCCTGACATGTCGGCATTTTCAGATTGAATAATGCACAACCAGCCATCGCCCTGCGGGTCAGAATTGACCATACTTGGATTTGAGTTGAGGGCATCATTTATCTCTATGACCGTGCCACTGATGGGACTGTAAACATCTGAAGCTGCCTTTACTGACTCTACCACTATAAAAGCATCCCCTTTACTAAATTCAGTATTGATAGCAGGAAAGTCAACAAAGACCAACTCACCTAGAGCATCTTGAGCATGCTCTGTGATACCGACCATGTAAGATTGATCCCCTTTTTTCTTAATCCACTCATGATCCTTCGTGTATAAAATAATTTCCTCACTCATTAGCTTTCTCCTCTTAAAATAATTTGGCCTTGACCCTTTTTATAAAATGGCAATTTGCATAAACTTGCGTTCAGTTTCTTGCCTCTAATGCTTACCTGACAAGAATTACTGATCGATAAATCAACTCTGGCAAAGCCTATCGATTTTTTTAGGCTGGGCGAAAAGCCTCCACTGGTCACAACGCCTAAAGGCTTGTCATCATCGAATACCTCAACTCCAGCTCGCAAAACCCCAGGCTCATCTAGAACGATTCCCAACCGATCAATCTTCGCTGCGGCTTGATTATTGAGAAGTGATTCTTTTCCAATAAATTCTTTATTTGTACTGATAACCCAATTCAAACCGCACTGGTCTGGACGTATGGTCTCATCCATATCAGCGCCATAAAGGTTCATCCCGGCCTCCATTCTAAGTGTATCTCTAGCGGCAAGACCGCAGGGCAGTACACCTTTACGAATCAACTCGCTCCAGAGGCTCTGAATAGTCTCTTGAGACGCTATCACTTCAAACCCATCCTCGCCGGTATAACCCGTTCTTGATAGAAAATCATCGCCTATAAAGCAGGCCTCAAAGGACGCCAGCTGAGGTATATCTATCAAGTCTCTAAGGTTTTTTTCTGCTTCTGGACCCTGGATAGCAATCATCCCATAATTTTCTAGAGGTTTAATTTCTACGTCGTATTCTCCTGACTTTTCTTTTAGGTGATTGAGTACCTTCTCTCTTGTTCCGGCATTTGTAACAATCCGGAAACGATTTGATTCCTGTCTACAAACAATTAAGTCATCGATAATGCCTGCTTCTGGATTTAGAAAACAGGTGTAGATGCAGGAAAAAAGCCCGTTACTGGGTTGTTTTTTGCTCAAATCGGTTACTGTAAGCCATTGAAGAAACTCCATGGCATCCGCACCAAATAAATCAATAACCTGCATATGCGAAACATCAAAAATTCCCGCTTTATGTCTCACAGCCTCATGCTCTGCCATAACAGAGGAAAATTGGACAGGAAGCTGCCAACCATAAAAAGGAACAATCTTAGCTTTTAAGTCAACGTGTGATTGATAGAGGCAAGTTTTTTGCATAGTAACAGTCCAAAAATATCGCTCCTCTGTCCTGTTACCTGAGAGATTAAAACACCTTCGGTGGGGCCTGCACCCGCTCTCCAGAGTCGAAATTCTATCCGTCCTTTTGCCTGAGCGTTTTTGAGCAATTGCGCCTTCGGCCTCTAAAAAATTAAACGTCTCCAGATAGAATCGTTTCGAGTTTTCATATTACCTAATCTATATAAAATAATAAATAATTTATTTACTGATTTGGCCTCCGGCCTGGTGAATCATCCAATTTTTTATGATTGGATAGTCTGCCAAGGTGAGTAAATTTGATGCGATGCGTGAATTTGTGCGGAATGCTTTATCAATCAAGTCAGTGAATAAAATCATTTTTGTATTCTCCTTATGCCTTTTTGCCTGATATTTGCTTAATATTTTCCTATCTGAGACAAGTAATGATTCTCCAAGCCCTTTTTTAATCTGGCAAGCAAGTTCTCCAATATCAGCAATTCCAAGGTTTAGACCCTGTCCTGCCAATGGAAGTAACTGGTGCGCACAATCCCCTGCTAGCACAACATTGCCCTTGAAATAGTTATTTGTGTGAAACGCTTTCAATGGAAAAAAAGATCGTTCCGTAAGTTGCGCGCTCTCAAAATTAATCTCAGGAAAGAACTCACTGATCATGCCAAGAAGCTCTTCATCAGTTTTACTATGAAAATCACTAATTTGAGAATTATGGAGTGACCAGATCAATGAATATCTATTCTCTTTACTTGGTAAAAGGGCTAATGGGCCATACTGAGTAAAATTTTGCCATGCAATAGGCTCTATCTCTTGTCGGGTCTGTATCTCAGTGACCAAGGCCGACTCATGATATTTAATTTTTCTTGAGTTGGGGCTTACTGTTTGAATCAAAAAATCTAAGCTTTTATCTAACACAAGAAAAATCTCATCGGGTCTCGTTTTTTCATCTTTAGTAAAGAGAGAGATCGTCTTTTTATAATCTGATTTTTTAATTGCATTGGCTTTGACCTTTTGCTCAACAACTTTATTCAATGCCTCTATTAAGTTGTGTTCTTGCACAATCATACCCAGCATATCCTTTCCGAATGCTCTAGCCTCAATTAGGAGTGACTTTGCATTATCACCTGATCCGGACCTAAGATGCATTAGGCCAAAGGGTGTTGCACTCAATTTAATATCACCCCAGATGTCTAGAGATTCAAGCAGCTCTATGGATGCAGGGGAAATCGCAAAGTGCCTTGATGCATTGGCATTCATTTTTTTTTCTGACTTTACGAGAACTACTTCGAGCCCATAAATATTAGAAAAAGCTAAAGCTGCTATATTAGCAGTAATGCCACTGCCGATAATAGTTATTCGCTGCATAGTTATCTGATCATAGCCTTGGGCATTCGACCTGTTAGGCCCATGGTGTGCTTAGATAAAAGATTCTTTCCTTCGCTGAGTGTATCAAAAAAGAAAAGTCCTAAACCAAAAAATTCTTTTACAAATGGCAAAGATCCACTACTTAACTTACCAAGACCATGGGTGAAGGTACTTACTTTTTGATGGTCTTCATGCCTCCATTGATCATATTCATTTAAAAATTGCTTTAAATTTAAATTATTTTTCTTCGCTTGATTACCAAGGAGCTCAGCGACGACAGCAATATCACGAAGAATTAAGTTATATCCCTGACCCGCGATCGGGTGTAAATGGATTGCTGAACTCCCAATCATCAAAACATTTTTTTTATAGGAGAGCTCCGAAATAGATCTTTTCAGGGGAAAGAAGGAGGTATTATCTTTGACTTTTAATGGTCCCAACCGTTTGCCAAAAGATTCATTAAATGCAGACTGTAAATATTGAGAATCTCTAAATTTCTCTTGATCAAATCCTTTGGCATTCATAACCCAGACAGCCGTGTAATGATCTTTTCCATTGGGTATCATTGCAATAGCCGAGTCTCTGGCAAACCTCTCGAAAGCTGTAAATTGAACTTCCTTCTTTGCGCTTACATGAAAAATACTTGCAATTTGTTGGTAATCCTTTTTATTCGCTTTTATTCCTAAAGTTTTTCTCACTGAAGAATTCAAGCCATCACATGCAATGATCAGTGCTGGATCAAATTGAAAATGTTGACCAGAATCGTGATATTTAAGTTGGTATCTTTCGCCTTGTTTTTGATCTTTAATTAATTCTACGTCTCCATATCTGATATCGATTAATTCACTATTTGCAATTTTTTCATTTAGTAGTTCATTTAGTTTTTTTACAGAGATTGATCTTCCTAAGAGGTCAACATTCTCTTCGCTTGCATGAATCAATGAGGTGCCAAATTTTTTTGCATAGGAAATATGGATCTTTTCTATTGGATATGAATCTTCTTCAAGTTCCTCAAGGAGTTTCAGGTGATCTAAGATTCTAAGAGACCCATTCGATAGAGCAAATACTCGATTATCATTGCTATAAAAATCTTTTTCTCTCTCAAAAATTATTGAGCCGATACTGGTATCGGCTAATGCTAGGGCAAGAGCCTTACCAGCTAAACCACCCCCGACTATAGCAACCTGATAAGACAAACTAGGCGTTAGATGCCATTAAATGCTCAATTGCATTAATAGTAATAGGGACATCCTTAGTTAATATTTCTGGTTTGGATTTAGTTACTAGAACATCGTCCTCGAGACGAATGCCAATTCCTCGGTATTTTTTTGGAGCACGAGAATTATTACTAATGTAAATTCCTGGCTCAATCGTGGTAATCATTCCGGGTCTGAATTGCCTTGGCTTTTCTCCATCGAGATATCTACCAACATCATGAACATCGATACCTAACCAGTGTCCGGTTTTATGCATAAAAAATTCTGTATGAGCGTTATTTTTTATTAATTGATTTACGTTGCCCTTAAGCAAACCCAATTCAACCAGTCCTCGAGTAATTACTCTTACTGCGGCATCGTGAGGATCTGACCAAATATTACCTGGTACAACTTTTTTGATAGCCGCCCGATTGGCCTCATAGACAATTTCATAAATTTCTTTTTGAGCGTTTGTAAATTTACCATTTGCAGGGAAAGTCCGTGTAATATCTGAGGCATACATTTTATATTCGCAGCCAGCGTCAATTAAAATTAAATCACCTGACTTGATTTTGCTGGAATTTTCACGGTAATGAAGCACGCATGCGTTATTGCCAGCGCCGACAATAGAATCATAGGAAACAGTTGACCCATGCTTTTTAAACTCATAGAGAAACTCGGACTCTAATTCGAATTCATACATTCCGGGCTTGCAGGCTTTCATAGCGTTAATATGTGCACTTGCTGCAATTTGGGCTGATTTTCGCATGATATCTTTTTCATGATTATCTTTGATAATTCTCATCTCATGAACGGTCTCATCAATATCTTCAAAGACTTTTGGTGCTTTACTTTTATACCTTGTTTTAGAGACAGCCTTTGACCATCTCATGAGCGAATCATGCAAGTTATTCAAAGCTGTCATCGAATAATAAATGGTATCAATGCCGGAAATTAAATTTGGCATCTCTTGATCAATTAAATTAATGTCAATTGCTGTGTCAAATCCAAAATTTCGCTTTGCTCTTTTTGTGCCAGTAATATTTCCATCCCACATCTCCTTGAAAGCATCTCTTTCTTTACAAAATAAAATTGACTGTGGTTGGGGAGTATTTACTAATAAAAGAACCGCATTCGGCTCTGAGAATCCTGTTAAATAAAAGAAATCGCTATCGGGTCTAAATGTAAATTCAGTATCCCTGCTTCTTGTTTGAAAGGGATTGGTTGCAATTACAACAGCGCTATTGCTTTTGAGCTTCTTGAGCAGTTTTTTCCTTCGGCCTAAGAAAATATCTATTTCTTTATTCATTGAGGGTATTATAAACCCCTTTGGCAAAACTCAAATATATATAATTGACGAATAAATAATCGGGCCATAAGATATCTATATGACAAGTCAAGATACTAAAATTAGTCTCATTAAGGAATTAGATGAACTTGAGCGCTCTCTGCTTGAGCTGGTCAGAAGTTATAACTCACTCAAAGAAGAAAATGAACTTTTAAAGCAAAGACAAGAAAATCTTGTTGCCGAGAAGGCAGGACTTATTCAGAAAAATAATACTGCGATCTCTAAGGTTGAATCTATCATACATCGACTAAAAACATTGGAAGCCTCATGAGCAATAAGGAAGTGATTGTAAAAATACTGGATAAAGATTATCAATTTTCTTGCCCTAAAGAGGAAGAAGAATATCTAGTAAAATCT
>Ga0255759_10005657_pt1 | contig 10658 bp, 6 predicted proteins | sample 101ome_20_FD_179959 | JGI IMG/M metagenome (GOLD analysis project Ga0255759, IMG submission 179959) | Coastal salt marsh microbial communities from the Groves Creek Marsh, Skidaway Island, Georgia - 101404AT metaG (version 2) | ecosystem: Environmental > Aquatic > Marine > Intertidal zone > Salt...
TGTATGGTTCAGAAAATGGGGATAAGGGAATTATGGGGTTATTGTTAGAAGCCCGTGCTGATATTAATAGAGCCAATACGTGTGGATGGACAGCCTTAATGGTTGCTTTAAAATACGGACATGCGGATATTGTGAAGTTATTGTTGGAAAATGGAGCTCAAGTAAATCAAGCCAATACGTGTGGAGGTACACCCTTAATGGTAGCTGCAGAACACGGGAACAAGAAGATTGTGGAGTTATTGGTGGAATACGGTGCTGATATTAATAGAGCCGATAATTATGGATGGACAGCCCTATCGCATGGTTTAGAAAACGGGCATAATGAGATTGTGAAGTTATTGTTGGCAAATGGAGCTCAGGTAAATCAAGCCAATAACTGTAGAATAAGGAGATGGTGAAGTTATATACTGCATTATAAGCACTTTGTTCATATATTAATTTTATTTAGTTTTAAGCAAGCTTCCTTTGCCTAGAATTCTGGGCCTTGTGAATCAGGCAGGGGATAATGATTGCTGTCGGATGCTGGAAGCTACATCTAGGTGCTTAATCCCTAAGCCCCTAAATCCCCTAAAGGGGACTTGTGATGCCAAGGTCAATGCAATCCAAAATGCATAAAAGTCCCCCTTTAGGGGGATTTAGGGGGCTTAGGGGGCTTTTAGGGGATTTAGGGGCCTGGGGATTAAGTGACTAGATATTAAATTAGTCAATTTTAATACCCTCAGTCATTGAGTCGCTCATATCCAATCACGAACTTATATTCCGTTCTAAATAAATGATATTATATTGCGTATGCATGTGGACGATATGAATGATTGCGAACTAAATGTTTATTTTTTCGATCCTATTAAATAATGGTAAATAGTTGGTTTTTATTGATAATTGGATTTGATTGTGGTATAAAAATAAAATAATTTAGCTTTGTAAAAATTTATTGCAAAGTTTTTGTTCATAAAAAATAATCGAAGAGGAAAGGTAATAATGAATAAAACTGCTGGAACGAAGACGTCTCCTGGCCATAGGCGATCTAATTTAAAAGAGGGTGCGCCATCATCAAGTAGTCGTGGCCAGAATGACGATCAATCGTATTCGTCATGTATGCAGCCAGGTGGTTATCCGTCGAATTGTGGAGCGGGCGTTCAATCTTCTCCAACAAGTCCTCCAGTCCAGGTTGTTGAAAATGCCAGTAGTTCTGCACTGCATGCATCAAGTAGCGCCATTAGCCCTAGTACATCATCATCACCTACACCAAGCAAAATCCCTGTTGAAGGAACCGAAATGGCACTAATTCCCGGGGAGGTTGTAACTCAAAAGCATCTTAATGAAATCTCAAAAGCTTATAGAGGACGAAATTGTATTGGCATCAATGAATATAAGCGGGATCCTAAAAATCAAGACGTTCTAATTGGCCGCCTAGTTCGTGTAGGAGAAAAGACAGACAACCAACCAGAGTACGACAAATACAGGCCGGAGTTTCTTGACAGTGCTCCTATCCCTAGTAATGAGCAGGAAAAAATTTTACGGGCCATTAGTGAAAAGAATCAAGATCGTATAAATAAATTCCTAAGGATTGCTGCACACAACGGGGATGCGCAGATTGTGTGGTTATTGTTGGAAAATGGAGCTCAGGTAAATCAAGCCGATTCCGATGGAATTACAGCCTTAATGATTGCTGCAAAAAGAGGGCATGCGTTTGTTGTGGGGTTATTGTTGGAAAAGGGAGCTCAGGTGAATCAAGCCGATTCCGATGGAATTACAGCCTTAATGATTGCTGAACAAAACGGGCATATGGGTGTTGTGGAGTTATTGTTGGAAGCCGAGGCTGATGCAATAACTCGATTAAACGAGGGTGCGTCATCATCAAGTAGTCGTGGCCAGGGTGACGATCAACCGTATCAGTCACGGATGCAGCCAGGTGATTATGCGTCGAATTGTGGAGCGGGCGTTCAAACTAGCGCCAGTAGTTCTAGCGCCAGTAGTTCTGCACTGCGTGCACCAAGTAGCGCCAGTATAATTCAAAATAGTGCAGGAAAAAAGACACCCAACCAATCAGAGCGCTACGAACACATTCTGGAGTTTCTTGACATTGATCAGGTGGAAGCCATTTTATGGGCCATTGATAAAAAGGATCATTATCATATAAATGTATTCATAATGAGAGCTGCACACAACGGGTATACGGAGATTGCGAGGTTATTGTTGGGAGCCGGGGGTAAGGTGAGCCTATTCAATTCCGATGGAATTACAGCCTTAATGATTGCTGCAAAAAGAGGGCATACGGGTGTTGTGGAGTTATTGTTGGAAGCTGGTGCTGATGTGAATCAAGCCGGTTCCGATGGACGGACAGCCTTAATGTTTGCTGCATACAACGGGCATACGGATGTTGTGAAGTTATTGTTGAAAGCCAAGGCGGATGTGAAGCAAGCCAATTCCGATGGACAGACAGCCTTAATGTTTGCTGAACAAAAAGGGCATACGGAGATTAAGAATTTATTGGAGTTCGCTGAAAGGAATCATGATCTTATAAATTTATACCTAAGGACTGCTGCACACGACGGGTATAGGGATGTTGTGAAGTTATGGTTGGAAGATGGTGCTGATGTGAATCAAGCCGATTCCGATGGACGGACAGCCTTAATGTTTGCTGAACAAAAAGAGCATACGGAGATTAAGAATTTATTGTTGGAAGCCGGTGCTGATGACAGTGCTCCTAACCCTAGTGAGTTGGAAAAAATTTTAGGGGCCATTCATGAAAAGAATCGTGCTCTTATGAATTTATACCTAAGGACTGCTGCAAAAAGAGGGCATACGGGTGTTGTGGAGTTATTGTTGAAAAATGGAGCTCAGGTAAATCAAGCCGATTCCAATGGAATTACAGCCTTAATGATTGCTGCAAAACACGGGAACAAGAAGATTGTGGAGTTATTGTTGAAAAATGGAGCTCAGGTAAATCAAGCCGATAATCATAGATGGACAGCCTTAATGTTTGCAGCAGAAGACGGGAATACGGATGTTGTGGAGTTATTGTTGGAAAAGGGAGCTCAGGTAAATCAAGCCGATTATTATGGATGGACAGCCTTAATGATTGCAGCAGAAAACGGGAATACGGATGTTGTGGAGTTATTGTTGGGAGCTAGTGCTGATGCCATTCGCCTGAATGGACGACCCCGCCACGATGTTGTGGAGTTATTGTTGGGAGCTAGTGCTGATGTGAACCTAGTCAATTACTATAAAATTACAGCCTTAATGATTGCTGCAAAACAAGGACATGCGAAGATTGTATCTTTATTATTGGAAAAAAATGCTACTGTGAATCTAACCGACTATTGGGGGTTTACAGCCTTACATCTGGCTGCAAAAGAAGGACATGCGAAGATTGTATCTTTATTATTGGAAAAAAATGCTACTGTGAATCTAACCGACTATTGGGGGTTTACAGCCTTACATCTGGCTGCAAAAGAAGGACATGCGGAGATTGTGGAGTTATTGTTGAAAGAAAAAGCCCAGGTAGATCTACCCAATACTGATGGGATAACAGCCTTACATCTGGCTCAATTACAGGGGCATAATGAGATTATAAACTTATTACAGAGGCAGCCAGTTGGTCACGATCAGTAGGCATATAGTTGTGTTCAGACGGCGGTATTTCCAATGTCTTCAGGCCAGCTTTTTACAGGTCATCAGCCAGCAAAAGGTATGTGGAGGCTAGGGTAGAGAGTGTGCTTAAGGATATCACAAAGGACCTGGTATACTGCATTATAAGCACTTTGTTCATATATTAATTTTATTTAGTTTTAAGCAAGCTTCCTTTGCCTAGAATTCTGGGCTTTGTGAATCAGGCAGGGGATAATGATTGCTGTCGGATGCTGTAAGCTACATCTAGGTGCTTAATCCCTAAGCCCCTAAATCCCCTAAAGGGGACTTGTGATGTCAAGGTCAATGAAATCAAATGCACAAAAGTCCCCCTTTAGGGGGATTTAGGGGGCTTTTAGGGTACTTAGGTGCCTGGGAAGTGACTAGAGGTACTTAGGTGCCTGGGGGGATAGGATCCTAGGTGTAATACCCCCGGTCATTGAGTCGCTCATATTCAATCACGAACTTATATTCCGTACTAAACAAATGATATTATTGATAATTGGATTTGATTGTGGTATTAAAATAAAATAATTTAGCTTTGTAAAAATTTATTGCAAAGTTTTTGTTCATAAACAATAATCGAAGAGGAGAAGTAATAATGAGCAGCGCTATTGGCCATAATCCATCTAATATTTATTTTGGGAGATATAGAGTATCCGGGCACGCTAATAATAATTTTGATCAGTTGAAAACTAGTCTAAATCTTGCCATTAAAAGCAACAATCATGAGACTATAAAGCAATGCCTAACGGATATCTTAAATACAGATAAAATAAACGAGTCTTTGACCGGGAATGGAGGGACACCTTTAATGGTGGCTGCAAAACATGGGTATAAGGAGATTGTGGAGTTATTGGTGGAAGCCAAAGCGGATGTAAATATAGCCGATGGTGATGGAGATACAGCCTTAATTTTGGCTGCGGAAAACGGGCATACGGAGATTGTGGAGTTATTGGTGGGAGCCGGCGCTGATGTGAATAAAGCTGGTAAATTTGGATTGACGGCCTTAATATATGCTGTACAGGAGGAGAATGCGGATATTATGAAGTTATTGTTTAAAGCCGAAGTTGATGTGAATAAAGCTGATGAAACTGGATTAACGGCCTTAATGTTGGCTGCAGAAGTCGGGTGTATGGATATTGTGAGGTTATTGTTGGAAGCCGAAGCGGATGTAAATAAAGCCGATAATGATGGATTGACGGCCTTAATGTTGGCTGCAAAACACGGGCATACGGATATTGTGAATGTATTGTTGGGAAAAGTAGAGAATGTTGAAGAAGCCATTGACTCGCTTGTGGGTTACAAGAAAATATTGATATTCAATTAGTCAATTTTAATACCCCCGGTCATTGAGTCGCTCATATCCAATCACGAACTTATATTCCGTACTAAACAAATGATATTATATTGCGTATGCATGTGGACGGTATTGATATTTAGGTGCTATAGTTGGATTGATTTAATAATTTAATATGCAATAACTAAGTGCAAAATACTAATGCATAGAAAAAAATAATCAAAAGAGAGGAACAATAATGATAGGTAGTAGTGGGGCTGTTGATAAATTTTGTCTTTCCCCTAGGGTTACAGCTAGTGGCCACTCTCGTAGTCAGTTTAATGACTTGAAAGTTAGTCTAATTCATGCCATTAATCAAAATGATCATGAGATAATACAGGAATGCCTAAGGGGTATCGCAGAGTATTCAAATACAATTCAGATAAATGAGCCGTTGACTACTAATGGTTCAACAGCCTTAATTTTGGCTGCGGAAAACGGGCATACGGATATTGTGAAGTTATTGGTGGGAGCCGGCGCTGATGTGAATAAAGCGGATAGAATTGGATTGACGGCCTTAATGTATGCTGTACAGGACGGGCATGCGGATATTATGAAGGTATTGTTTAAAGCCAGAGCTGATGTAAATAAAGCCGATAGTGATGGATTGACGGCCTTAATGTTGGCTGCAGAAGTCGGGCATATGGATATTGTGAAGTTATTGTGGGACTGTTGCGAAACGGGTGATTTAAATTGAAAAATTTTCAAAAAGCTTAAAAGCAAGTGCTAATTGTCAAAAAGCAGGGGGTAATTTGGTTAATTTTGATGATTTTTGGATGATTATGCCAATTTTAGGCACAATCCACCCGTTGGGCGCCGCTAGGCGCCCTGAAACAAGGGCGGTGCGTGTATGGCTACAAGCCGCTTAACATTATGAACAATAGCGTCCATGAAGAACTGAAATTGAACCTTGGCATGCCCCCGATAACGCGCACGTTTTTCAAATTTTGAAAAAACGCCCTCAAACGGCGCACGAACAGATGAACGCCATCGATCTAAATCGTTATTTTTTCGTTTCATGTTTTGCCTCAAAATAGCCCCGCAGGTAACACCTCGACGGGCCATTTCATCCGTAGCCGCTTTCAAGCAGTAGGCCTTATCGCCAAAGACTAGCTGGCCGTCCCGTGGGCAGATGGATTTAAACCCAGCTTGATCGGACACATTAGCCGGTGTAACGGCGGCTTTTTCAATTAACCCTGAACTCATATCGACGCCAACATGGCCCTTGTATCCAAACCAAAACTTTTGCTTTCCTTTACAGCCAAATCGGGCTTGTTTATCCGCACTGTATTGTTTTACAGTTCGGTTATTTAATGCTGATTCACCCGCTTGAATGGCCGCATCTCGCTCGGCCCATGTTGTGTTTTTTGTGACAATGCTGGTTGCATCTACAAAATGAAATACAGACCGAATCAAGTGCTGATCTTTCGCTTTATCAACGATTATTTGAAAGACTTTAGCCAGTCGCTTGGTTCCAATCTGTTTCCGAAATCGGCTAAAAAAGCTATGATCGGGTGTTTGCTCAAATGCGCTAAACCCACAAAACCACTGATAAGCCATGTTATACCTTAGCTGCTTTTCCATTTCTCGATCCGAATGATCGTACATAAATTGCAAAAACAAACACTTTAACCCGCAATCGAGTCCATATCCATGTCGCCCTACTTCAGATTTTCCAGAATTTACTCGATAGGCCACACTTGAAAAATCAATACACTCATTGATTTTTCGCAACTCATGATTGCTTTCTATTTTCTTTTCTAAATCAATGTCGTAAAATGTCATTTGTATCCTCCTTATGCTTTTCATATATATTTACTAAGTATAAAGGATTACTCAGCCAGCTGTAAGCTGGCTGATTTATTTAATTTCGCAACAGTCCCAACCGATAACCAAAATATAAAAAATAAATTGTATTACAAATAAATATTGAAAAAACCTGAGTTTTTCTGTATACTATACAGTATAGTTTCAATAATAAAAAAAGGGGAGCTATATAATGATTGGTATTACAAATAACCATTAACGAATTCTAAGTTTTACTTTAATTTAATTTATAGTATGTTTTAATAAAAAAAGAGGAGAAATTAAAATGACATTAGCAGCAGTACCAGGAGCATTAAGAGGAGCATCAGGAGGATCTCCAGGAGCAGCAGCAAAACCACCAGAAGCATTAGCAGCAGCAGCAGCAGGATATACAGGAGCAGCAGGAGCACCACCATTATCCCCATCAGTAATCCAAACAATAGGCAAATCAGTATTAGGATATCCAGTAACAAGACCAAAACCAAATCGACACAGAAATTTACAAGCATCAGATACAAAAAAAACTATTTCCGCTATTGAAGAGATCGCTATTGAAGAGATAATGAAAAACCTACAAGCATCGCCAGAGGATTTAACTGCTCACTTAAATACAATCGCAGAGAAGATTCCCCAATTTAAAGCTGTTATTGAATCAATTCTAGAATGCGCAAAAAATCCTGATTTATCGAATCAAGACGACCTTTTAGATAAAATAAAAACATCATTAGATGAATTAAAGAAGATTGTAAACGAAAAACCAGATTCAAAAGATAAATTAGACAAATTAGATGCTATTATCAAAACTGCAGAAAAAATAAGTAGACGACTAACAGATGAAGCAGCAGATCCAGCAGAAGCAGAAGCAGGCCAAGCTCAACAACTAACAGCAGAAGAGGCAATAGCAATAATAGCAGTAGCAATAGTATCTTGTGTTGGGAATGTGTATGCTTGTGTTAAATGTAATGAAGGTTTTGCAAATACCTTCAACCGTTTTTGCTGTTTTCTCGACCCTTGTGAGCTTTGGATCGTACCTAGGTTAGTGCGTATAGATGAGCGTATAGGTTATAGAGATGGCAGAGTAGCCCCCAACCTCGGTACAACTACACTTGGTCAGCCAGTAAATTTAACGGGACTAGGAGGACTGGGTACTGGAATTGAGCTCCCTTAATTCAAAGCAAAAACGGGCGTTTAGGGGCAACCCGACCGTCTAGCCCGCGTCTTGAAACGACTCAATAATTTTCCGTTGCTTTTTAGATAGTTTTTTGGGAATATCCACACTAATTTTGACATACTGATCCCCACGACCAAACCCTTTCAAATGTTTAATCCCTTTACTTTTTAATCGAAACCGTGTCCCCGGCTGCGTCCCTTCTGGAATCCGCAAGGTTGCCGTTCCTTCAATGGTTTTAACATCCAACTGTGCACCCAATAAAGCATCCACAAATGAAATCGTTTCTTCACTGTACAAATCATCGCCATCGCGCTCAAACACAGCATGATCCCGGACATGAATCACCACATACAAGTCCCCCGGAGGGCCACCCCGTTGCCCAGCATTACCGCCGCCGTCTACCCGAAGCTTCGTGCCTGAACCAATACCGGCGGGAATATTTAAATCCAAGGATTTGGTCTTTTTGGCTACCCCATGCCCCTTACAGTCGGTGCATTTATCTTTAATGGTTTTGCCCTCACCGCGACAATCCGGACAGGTTGTAATCTGCGCAAACTGCCCCAACATGGTTTGCTGAACATGCTGAATTTCACCGCTCCCCTGGCATCGGGAACAGGTGTCCACCGACGAGCCTGGCTTTGCACCGCTTCCATCACAGGGTTTGCACATGGCCAAATGCTCGTATTCAACCGTTCGCGTACAACCATCCACAACATCTTCCAAGGTAATGGTGCAATCGTAGCGCAAGCTGTCGCCCTGGGTGGCCCGCTGTTGACCGCGCCGACCACCACCGCCAAACACAGAATCAAAAATATCCTCCATGCTGCCAAAGCCACCAAAACCACCACCACCAAAGCCACCAAAACCGCCGGCACCCGGCTGATCATCGGTCACGCCGTACTGATCGTATTGGGCACGCTTTTGCGAATCAGACAAAATGTCATACGCTTTTTGAACCTCGTTAAACTTGGTCTGCGCACCCGGATCCTTATTCACATCCGGGTGATATTGGCGGGCTAACTTTCGATACGCCCGCTTAATATCTGCGTCACTGGCTGACGCATCAATGCCCAATACCTGATACAAATCCATAATTATTTAGCCGTTTTTTCTTTGTCTTCTTCGGACTTTTCTTGAAAATCAGCGTCTACCACATCATCGTCTTTGGACGAGTTGTCTGTAGCCTCAGCGGCATTGGCCTCCGCCTCCGGAGCTGCGGCTTTGTACAACTCTTCGGCAAACTGATGAACTTCTTTTTGTGCCGCTTCAAAGGCTGTTTTGATCGCCTCCGAATCATCCGACTCCAAGGCTGTTTTAACACTGGCTAGCGCTGTTTCAATTTTTGCTTTGGTTTCATCGCTGATTTTGTCCTTACCGTCGGATACCATTTTTTCGGTATTGTACACAAATGAATCCGCTTCGTTGCGCACTTCAATCGCGGCTTTTTTCTTTTCATCATCCGCTGCATTTTTCTCTGCGTCTTGCGTCATGCGATCCACATCCTCTTTTGACAAGCCAGAGCCCGTTGTAATCGTGGCCGTTTGCTCTTTTCCCGTGCCCTTATCTTTGGCTTTAACGTTTAAAATACCGTTGGCATCAATATCAAACGTGACTTCAATTTGAGGCACACCCCGGGGGGCTGAGGGAATCCCACTCAAGGTAACTTCTCCCAACAATCGGTTGTCTTCAGCCATAGCACGCTCCCCTTGGAACACCCGCACCTGTACGCTGGTTTGATTGTCCGCTGCGGTTGAAAACACTTGGCTTTTGGAGGTTGGAATGGTGGTGTTTTTTTCAACCAATTTTGTTGCCACCCCACCCAAGGTTTCGATGCTCAATGACAACGGCGTTACATCCAACAAGACCACGTCTTTGACATCTCCAGACAATACCGCACCTTGAATTGCAGCACCCATCGCCACAACCTCGTCTGGGTTAACCCCTTTGCTCGGTGCTTTACCGAAAAATTTCTCAACGGCATTTTGAATGGCTGGAATTCGGGTCGTGCCGCCAACTAAAATAATTTCATGAATGTCTGATTTGGCCAATCCGGCATCGGTTAGCGCCACTTGACATGGCGTCATGGACCGCTCGATAACGTCGGCAATCATTTGCTCAAATTTTGACCGAGGCAAGTCCAAGTTTAAGTGTTTGGGCCCCGTATTATCCGCCGTGATAAAGGGCAGGTTAATCGCCGTTGTTTGGGCGCTCGACAATTCAATCTTAGCTTTTTCTGCGGATTCTTTTAACCGCTGTAAAGCCATATGATCGCTGCTTAAATCAATGCCTTGATCTTTTTTGAATTCTGAAATTAGCCAATCAATAATAATTTGGTCAATGTCATCCCCGCCCAAGTGCGTGTCCCCATTGGTTGACAACACTTCAAAAACGCCATCGCCGATTTCTAAAATCGACACATCAAAGGTCCCGCCGCCAAAGTCATACACAACAATTTTTTGATCATTTTGCTTGTCCAGGCCATAGGATAGCGCCGCTGCGGTTGGCTCATTGATAATACGCAACACCTCCAAACCGGCGATTTGACCCGCATCTTTGGTCGCTTGGCGCTGACTATCATTAAAATAAGCCGGAACCGTAATCACCGCTTGGGTCACGGACTCCCCCAAATACGCCTCAGCATCCGCCTTGATTTTTTGCAACACTTTGGCTGAAATTTCTGGTGGCGTGTACGCTTTACCTCCAGCTGAAATT
>Ga0255759_10005660_pt1 | contig 10658 bp, 7 predicted proteins | sample 101ome_20_FD_179959 | JGI IMG/M metagenome (GOLD analysis project Ga0255759, IMG submission 179959) | Coastal salt marsh microbial communities from the Groves Creek Marsh, Skidaway Island, Georgia - 101404AT metaG (version 2) | ecosystem: Environmental > Aquatic > Marine > Intertidal zone > Salt...
AAAGTAAAAATATTTATTAACAATTCATAGAGAGAGATCTTAAAATATTTATTAATTGCTTTTTTATGAATGATTAAAAAATTTCCTAAAATATAAAATATCGTATCCAACATAATCAATAGCAATAATGTAATTGTTAAACTGTAGTTTTTGTTTGTCCAAACATCATAAATGAACAATCCAAAAAAATAACTTATTAATAAAAATAAAAATAAAAAAAATAAAATAATTATAAGTGAATTAAAAAAAAGTTTTCTTATTTTTTTATCAAATTTATTATTTTTATAAAAACTAGAAAATTGGATCATTAATGAATTGTTTAAGATATTAGAAATCCTAATTGGAAAATGTTGAAACATCGTTTTTGCAGTACTAATTAACCCAACAAAAATTAATTTATTTGATAATCCTAGAATAAATATCAAACCACTATTTCTTATTATCAGTGAAATTAACTCAAGATTAAAACCGAGAGATTTTTTATATATATCTTTAATCACTTTAATTTTAATATGACTAATATTTGGAATAAAAGTTATATTTTTGTCTTTAATACTTCTAAATAAAAGAAGGAATTTTAATTTAACTAATAATAAATAAACCACTGACGCATAAAAAATATTATTTGTTATTATCCCAGTTAATGGCACAAATATTGGAATTAAAATATCAATTTTAAATTCAACATTTAAATATCTTGATAAATTGCCTTTGTATGAGATTGCAACATAAAATATTCCACATAAAAGAGATATTATTGTTGAGATAAATAGAATGGATATTGAATAAATATTTTCTGAAATTATTTGATTATTTTTTGATAAAAATAAAAATATAATAAATAAAATTATTAATAATAGAATGTTTAATGTGGTTGTAATTAAGCTATTATTAAATATTTTTTTTAATTTACTAAACTCTTTATTAGCATAACAAATTGATAATTCATTTCTTACAGGAATTGTAGTGGCTATATTGTAAAATAATAATAGTTGAGGAATTGAAAAAATAAATAACCACGTATTGAAATTTTCAAAACCCCAGAAATAAAGCATAAACGGTGGAAAAAGTAATTGTATCCAAATTTTAGAAAATAGGACTTTAGATTCACCAATTAAATTTTGTTTAAAATTATCTAATTTTTCTTTTTTGAAAATATTAACAAAGTTCATAAATACGATATTTAAAAATTAGTATTTTAAATGGCTCAAAATCTAATTTATTGTGCATAATAACTTATAATAAAGTAATTAATAATATAATATAAAGTACGTTGTGTTAGATTAATTTCAAAAATTTTCATAATAGTATATTTGACATAATTATAAGAATTTAAAAATTAAAATATGAATATTAAAAACATTAGAATATTCGATTACTTATTGTATTTTTTTGTAATTACATTTTGCGCTTCTTTCTTTTTAAAAATTAATTATGTATTAAGCACAAGGGATGAAATAATTTATTTATCAGACTCTTTATTAATTCTTGAAGGATTAGTACCAACACATTCTTACGCCCCAGCTGGATTATCTACATGGTTAGGAAGTTTAGTTGTTTTAATTGATTTTTTAATCAATCAAATCTCCTTAGAAAGTATTCGAGAATTATTTAAGAGCTTTGATCTAACACTTTATAAGCATTATTCGAATTTAACTTATATAAAATTTTCTTTATTTTTATTAAATACAATCTTAATTCTTTATTTTTTTCATTTAGACAAAACAAAATTCTTTTTTTTACTGTTTTCTATTCTTTTTTTATTGCCTCAAATAAACAATATAACATTTTCTGGAGCTCCATTTTTTACTGCTTGCGTATTTTGTGCAATTTCCTTCATATTAAAAGATAAAAATAAATTAATTTCACTAATATTTTTTGGTTTAGCTTTATCTGAAAGAATTGAGTTTTTGTTATTAATCAATTTTGTTTGCTTAGAAAATACTAAATTTAACATTAAAAATTATTTTATTGTTCTAATAACTTTTATTGTAGTCAGTCCATGGTTTGGTCTAGTATTTCTTCAAAATATTAAAAATGTTACGTCAATATTTTATAACATGTCACAAGATGGTGAAGAAAAAAGTATAATCACAATTATATCGCTTTTTTTACTTATTTTATTTGTATTAATGAGTTTTGGTTATTCGTTTTTTAGAGATACAAAAGTAAAAAAAACTCTACTTATTTTTTTTTCTTTTACAGCAGGATTATTCTACTTTTTAGAAATAATTTCTTTACGATGGTTACTACCTATATTTCTTATTTTAAGTTATGAAACTAGTTTACTTATAAAAGATAATCTTCTTTTAACAAAAAATAATTTAATTAAAGTATTTTTAATTTTAATATCATTTGGTTTGTTGATTAATTTTAACAATAAGAATTTTATTTCTGATGATAAAATTTTATTTGCGGAAATTAACTCAAAAAATACAGTAATAGGGATTCCTTTATTAAAGGAAAAATTAAATTATGAAAATTATCAAAATACCTTTGGAAATTATATTAAATCAAAAAATATAAATAATATAAATTTTTTTAAAGATGAAGATTCTCCATTAGCACTTGGTATATCTGGTAATTTAGTGAAAAAACATAATAGGAGATATCAATATCTTGCTATGTATGGATCTAAAGTTTATCCAATGAAATATGTTTTTGGGAACAGTGGATTACATTGGCCAATTAAAAAATGGTGTGAAATTTTAAATACAAAAAATATCATTATATTTCATCATACAACAGATAAATTTAGTAATTGCCAAGATTTTTAACAAATAAAATATTTAAATTTTAGATTTTTATAAAAGTTTATTATCATAATTTTTTGTTATATTCTTTTGTAAATGCGTAAGTATTTAAAAAATAAAATATCAATAATAATTCCGACATTTAATGAAGCAGAAAATATTGTAAAATTAATAGAACAAATTATCCTTGAGATTGAACATAAAAATTTTGAGATTTTCGTTGTTGATGACGGTTCCTCAGACCAAACAGTACAAAATATTTTTTCAAATTTTGAAAACGAACAAAGGGTTAAAGTAATTCAAAGAGAACATGACAAAGGTTTACTTCAAAGTATTAAATTTGCACTTCAATCAATTAATGGAGAATTTTTCTTGGTAATGGATGGTGATGGACAGCATTCAGCAAAAGATATGATTAAATTAATTAACAACCTAAAAGATAATGATTTGGTAATAGGTTCAAGAGATTTAAATAAAACTAAAAGCATTAACCCTGTAAGAATATTTTTTAGTAAAATTTTTAATTTCATTCTTAAATTTATATTATCAGTCAAACTTAGAGATCCTTTAACAGGTTTTTTTGCTGGTAGAATAAATTTACTAAATAGAAAATTTTTTTTATTAAATACGTCTGGTTTTAAAATATTACTCGATCTTTTATTTTGTAACAAAAATCAAAATATAAAAATTTCAGAGGAAATAATTGATTTTAAGGAGAGAATTGCTGGTAGTTCTAAACTTAATTTACAAATTGTATTTTCATTTTTTACGCAGGTATTATCCTACTTTACAAATGGTTTAATCTCTTCCAAGTTTATAGGATTTGTAATGATTGGATCCATAGGTTTAATCGTACATTTTGCAATACTTTTTAATTGTCTTAATTTATTAAATTTTTCATTTATTTTAAGTCATGCTATGGCAACAATATTATCTGCCTCTTTTAATTTTGTATTAAATAACTATTTAAATTTCGTTAATAATGAAATTACTGAGCCTAAACTATTTATAAAATCATTATTTAAATATTATTTAGTCAATATTCCTGGAATCCTTCTGAGTATAAGCGGTGCTAGTTTTGTTTATGACTTGATTTTAAAAAACGTATTTATTGCTTCGTTATCTGGCGCAATATTGGATGCTGTCTTTAAATATGCTATTTCTACAACTTGGATATGGAGATCTAAGTAATAAAGATAAATTAATGAACAAATTTAAGATTTACGAAATATTTAAAATTAGGTTTATAGATGCGAATTTTGATTTCTTTAAAAAAAAATTTGCGAAAGGTATTTTTCTAGTTTTTCCCGCAGCACCTGCAATTGTTAATATTTATATAGATAAAAGATACTATCAATCTATTAAAAATGCTGATTATGCCCTTTTTGATAGTGGTTATTTGTGTCTTTTATTAAAATATTTTAAATCAATTAAAGTTAATAAGTTTTCAGGATTAAAATTTTTAAAACTTTTTTTAAATGAATTTAGAAATAAAAAAAATAATAACAAATTATTATTAATAAATCCTTCATATACTGAGTCTAAATTAAATGAAAAATATTTAACAAAAAGTAAAATTTTAAATCATTCTCATTACACAGCTCCCTTTTATAAAAAAGAAATAGAAGACACTAAATTATTACAAACTATCTATAAATATAGACCAAACTATATTTTAATTAACTTAGGAGGAGGTGTTCAGGAAAAATTAGGTTTTTACTTAAAAAAAAAAATTTCAAGTAAGATTAATATAATATGCACAGGAGCTGCAATAGCTTTTTTAACAAAAAAACAAGCTATTATTCCTGATATAATTGACAAACTTTATTTGGGATGGCTATTTAGAATATTGTTTAATCCTAAATCTTATATATTAAGATATCTTAGAGCATTTAAATTAGTTTTTATGATTAAAAATGAAAAGATAAAAATTTATTACTGAAATGATTGAGAAAGATAAAAAAATATTAGTTGTTGGAGCAGGTGGTTTCATTGGAGGTCATTTAGTAAAAAAATTCTTAGATAATGGAAATTTAGTTATTGCCACTGACATAAAACCAAAAGAATATTGGTTTCAGGACTTTGAAAATGTTGAAAATTATTATGCAACAGACATGAAAGATATTTCAAATTGTAGGAAAGTTACACAAGGAGTTGATTATGTTTTTAATATGGCTTGCAATATGGGCGGTATGGGCTTCATAGAAAATAATAAAGCAGAATGTATGCTTTCAGTTTTAATAAATACAAATTTACTTATTGCTTGTAATGAAAATAAAATTCAAAGATATTTTTTTTCCTCAAGTGCTTGTGCGTATAATACTACTAAACAACAGGATGTTTTTATTGAAGGTTTAAAAGAAGAAGACGCTTACCCTGCGGATCCTGAAGATGGATATGGTTGGGAAAAATTATTTAGTGAGAGAATGTGCAGACATTTTATGGAAGATTATGGGTTGGATGTTAGAGTTGCAAGGTATCATAATATATACGGACCCTATGGAACTTTTGATGGTGGAAGAGAAAAAGCACCAGCTGCATTATGTAGAAAAGTAATTCAAGCTAAAAAAGAAAAAAATGATACAATTGATGTTTGGGGTGATGGAGAACAAACTAGGACTTTCCTATATATAGATGAATGTATTGAAGGAACTTTGAGATTGTTTGAATCTGATTACACAGAGCCAGTAAATATTGGAAGTGATGAACAAGTCTCAATAAATCAAATGATTGGTATCATTGAAGGTATATCAGGAGGTGCAGAGTTAAAAAAAAATTATCAATTAGATAAACCAAAAGGGGTAAGAGGAAGATCAAGCAATAATGATCTTGTTAAAAAAGTTCTTAACTGGAGCTACAAAATGAGTCTGAAGGATGGGTTAACAAAAACATATCAATGGATAGAAAGTGAAATGAGTCAAAAAGGCGCAAATTTGAGTCGTTTTACAAAATCATAAAGACTCAAAATAAACACCGCTAGTATTGACAAAAATTTAATTAAACTTTAGGTTGAATCATATGTCTAGCGTTGATTTGCAAAATAAAATTCAAAATTTTAAGAACAATTTTTTAAATAAAGATACACTTTTGGTTTATCAGCAAAATAATTTTGATTTATTTTTAGATAATGTTGTCATAGAAATCATAAAAATTACCAAGTTTATTTTAAATAGCAAAACAACAATGATTATAAAAGATAAAATTTTAAAAACTATAAACAGCTTTATTGATAAAATTTCGTCTAATAAAAGTTTTCCAGTTAATAAATTAAACTTTGATAATGCAAAAATTGAAAAATTAGATCAGAAAATTGATTTACAATATCAAACTATTCAAAATACATTTTTAGAAAGCAATAAAAGACTAAAAAAAGAAATATCAGATTTAAATATAAAAATTGATGAACATTTAAAAAACAATAATTTTAAACCAGCTGAAAGCTTAGGTCATAACTCAAGTTCTCGGGTTGATTTTTATCAAGAGGAAAACGTAAGACTTGGGAGTGAATTAATGGAAACCAAGAAAAAATTTGAAATATTAAAAAGCGAAATTGAGAAATATGAACAACAGAGAAGCAATTTAATTTCAAAAATAAATTCTGTTAATGATGCGTTAAATGATACTAATGTTTTAACAAATGTGTTTAGGAATGACGTTAAACCAAAAGTAAATATTATAGATCACAATAAAATAGAGACTAAAAACAATCTTGATCTAAACGAGCAAGTAAAAAACATATTTTCAAATAAAAATTAGACTTTATTATTTAATTTTTTTTCCCAATCTATTGATGTTTTCAAAATTTTTTTAATATCATTATGTTTTGGCAGCCAGTTAAAATGCATTTTAAACTTTTCAACATTTGATATTATCATTTTGCTATCCCCAGGTCGTCTTGGTCCAGTTTTTACATTTATATCTTCCTCTAAAAGACTATTTAGATTTTGAATTACTTCTTTAACACTATATCCATTACCATAACCACAGTTGAATAAATCAGATTGCCCACCAGAAATTAAATGCTTAGCTGAGACTAAATGAATATCTGCTAAATCAGATACATGTATATAATCTCTTACTGGAGTTCCATCTGGTGTATCATAATCATCTCCGTTAATTATTAAATGATCTCTTTTATTTGTTGCAACTTCTGAGGCTACTTTAATTAAATGGGTTGATACTTTAGAAATTAATCCTGTTCTCATTTTCTCGTCTGCACCCGCAACATTAAAGTATCTTAAAATTACATACTTGGAATTGTATTTAGTTGAAGTTTCTTTAATGAAATTTTCTAACTCTAATTTTGATGAAGCATAAGGGTTTAAAGGGTCTACGGGGTCTTCCTCGGTTACTTTATCATTTTTAGGGTTACCATATACCGCAGCAGTTGAAGAAAAAATTAGCTTTTTTAAATCATTTTCAAAACAGGTTTCTAAAAAGATTTTTGCTTTATGAAAATTAAAGTCTCTATATCTCTCTGGTTGCTCAACGGACTCATCAACCCGTATAAGACCTGCAAAGTGCATTACCAAATCAAAATTATTAGATTTAATTAAGTTTGAGACTTTTTCTTTTTCTGAAACATCTAATATTTCTAGCTTAACTTCTTTTGGTAGGAGTTTTTTGTTTCCAGTGATTAAGCTATCAATACAGGTAACTTTGAAACCTTGATCAATTAATAGATGGCATACATGACTTCCGATATAGCCAGCACCTCCTGTAATAAGAATATTTTTCATGTTTTATTGAATAATTATTTAATGTATTACACTAATAATTAAAGAATTATGTATATAATTACTGGATCTACTGGATTAATAGGATCATCCACATCAGAATATTTCCTTAAAAAAGGCATTAAAGTTATTGGTATAGATAATGATTTAAGATCTTATTTTTTTGGTAAAATTGGATCTAATAAATGGAAGGAGAAAAAATTAAAAGAGAATAAATTATATACACACTTAAATGTTGATATTCGCAACAAAGACAAAATTTTAAGTATTTTTAAAAAATATTCAAAAAAAATAAAAGCAATTATCCATACAGCTGCCCAACCTTCTCATGATTGGGCTGCAAAAGAACCATTTACTGATTTTCATGTAAATGCGACAGGTACTTTAAATTTGCTTGAGGGATTTAGAAAATATTGTCCAGAAGCATCTTTTTTATTTACATCAACCAACAAAGTTTACGGAGATACACCTAATTTTTTACCATTAGATGAAAAAAAGTTCCGATATGAAATTAAAAAAAATCACAAATATTATAAAAAAGGAATTGATGAAAATATGTCTTTGGACCATACCACTCACTCTTTATTTGGTGCATCAAAAGCATCTGCAGATTTACTTGTTCAAGAGTATGGAAGATATTTTAATTTAAGAACAGCATGTTTTAGAGGTGGATGTTTAACAGGTGAAAATCATTCTGGAGCTCAATTACATGGTTTTTTATCTTTTTTAGTTAAAACAATAGTTAATGACAAAAAATATTCTGTATTTGGTTACAAAGGAAAACAAGTGAGAGACAACATCCATAGCATAGATGTAGCAAGAGCCTTTGATGAATTTATTAAAAAACCAAGACTTGGTGGCAATGTTTATAATTTAGGTGGAGGAAGAAACAACAGTTGTTCAATACTAGAGGCAATTCAATTAATTGAAAAAATCAGCAATAAAAAAAGTAAATATAAAGTTTTAAAACAGAATAGGAAAGGTGATCATATTTGGTGGATTTCAGATAACTCAAAATTTCAAAAACATTATCCTAATTGGAAAATTAATGTCTCATTAAAAAAATCTCTAAAGCAAATGATTGATTTTGAATTAAATAGAAAAAATAGTGGATAAAAAAATTCCTGAAAGCTGCAAAGTTGTAGTGATAGGTGGTGGGGTCATAGGATGTTCTGTTGCTTATCATTTAGCAAAGTTTGGATGGAAAGATGTTATTTTACTTGAGAGAGATCAATTAACATCAGGAACCACATGGCATGCTGCCGGCCTGGTTAGCCAGTTGGGCCCAACAGCTGCAGTTACAAAAATTAGAAAGTACACTCTAGATTTATATAAAAAACTTGAAAAAGAAGTTGATCATTCGGCAGGGTTAAGACTTAACGGTGCTCTTTCAGTTGCCCAAACAAATCATAGATGGCAAGAATTACTAAGACAAGCAACTACGGCTCAACTTTATGACGTTGATGTTAGAATTTTAGATAAAGAAACCATTAAAAAAAATTTTCCGTTAGTGCATACTGATGATTTAAAAGGTGGCATTTTAATGCCTGGCGATGGGGCGGCTGACCCAAGCGGTGTAACTCATATGTTAGCAAAAGGCGCTAAACAAGAGGGTGCAAAAATATTTGAAAAATCACCAGTTGATAAAATTTTAATAAAAAATGGAAGAGTATCAGGTGTTAGAGTAAACGGACAAGATATAGAATGCGAATATGTTGTTCTTGCAACTGGAATGTGGTCTAGACAAATTGGTGAAACCATTGGTGTTAGTATTCCACTTTATCCAGCTGAACATTTTTATGTAATTACGGATCCAATTAAAGATTTACCAAGCACATTACCTACTATTAGAGATTTTGATAGCTGTACATATTTTAAAGAGGATGCAGGTAAATTGTTAATTGGTATTTTTGAAAGTAAATCAATTCCAGCATTTAATAATATAAATAAAGTTCCAGAAGATTTTTCTTTTGGCGAGTTTCCGGAAAATTTTGATCATTTTGAACCCTATTTAGAAAAATCGATGAAAAGATTTCCTGTTTTAGAGGAAATTGGAATTAGAAAATTTTTTGCAGGTCCAGAATCTTTTACACCAGATACAAATTCATTACTTGGAGAAGTGCCAGAAGTTAAAAACTTATTTGTTAGTTGTGGATTAAATAGTATTGGAATTGGAAGCGGGGGTGGAGTTGGCAAAGTTACAGCCGAATGGATTATGACAGGCCATATAAATGAAGATATTTTTATTTATGATATTAAAAGGTTTCAAAAATTTCATTCACAATTAGGATTTATTAAAGAACGAATTACAGAGACTTTAGGCGATTTATATGGGATGCATTGGCCATTTAAACAACACAAAACATCAAGAGAACAAAAACTAACTCCTTACTATGAAGAAATGAAAAAAGCAGGAGCTTGTTTTGGAGTATCTGGTGGATATGAAAGACCAATGTGGTACGCAATTAAAGGACAAAAACCAGAGTATGAATATTCATACAATCATCAAAATTGGTATCCAGCGGTCGAATATGAAACAAAAAATACAAGAGAAAATGTCGGCTTGTTTGATCTCACTGCTTTTTCAAAATATGATTTAAAAGGTAACAATGTTCATCATGAGTTACAAAAAATTTGTACAGCTAACATTAAAAATGAGCCAGGCAGAACAACATACACTCAAATGTTAAATCAAGATGGTGGAATTGAAACGGATCTTACAGTTGTTTGTTTTAGCAAAGATCACTTTAGAATAATTACTTCTGCTGCTAATCGAGAAAGAGATAAATTTCATATTTTAAAGCATCTGTCCGATGATATTGAACTTAAAGATGTTACCGATGAAGTTGCATGTTTTGGTTTATTTGGTCCAAAAAGTATAGACCTTCTTCAAAGACTAAGCAAAGATGACATTTCAAATGACAAAATAAAATTTGCATCTTTTAAAAAAATACAAATTAATAATATTGATATTATAGCTCAAAGATTATCATATGTAGGTGAAATTGGTTTTGAGCTTTATTGTGACATCAGTGATTCAAAAGATATTTTCAATTTAATTCTTGAGGTTGGTAAAGAATTTAATTTATCTTTATGTGGTATGCATGCTTTAGATACAATGAGGATGGAAACAGGATTTTTACATTGGGGACATGATATATCTCCAGAG
>Ga0255759_10005664_pt1 | contig 10653 bp, 4 predicted proteins | sample 101ome_20_FD_179959 | JGI IMG/M metagenome (GOLD analysis project Ga0255759, IMG submission 179959) | Coastal salt marsh microbial communities from the Groves Creek Marsh, Skidaway Island, Georgia - 101404AT metaG (version 2) | ecosystem: Environmental > Aquatic > Marine > Intertidal zone > Salt...
CAGAACTGAGGAACAGCTTCTTTATTGCTAATGCTTCATGGTCTGCAAATATTGCTACAATTGAAACTGAATTACCTCACAACTTAATTCCAGGATCCCAAGTAGAAATTTCTAATGTTATAAGTTCAGCAAATCTCACTGCCGAAGAAAATAAAGGATTTAATGGTACATTTATTGTAACTTCTATAGAAGATAGAAAATCATTTAAGGTTGTACTAACAGAAAATCCAGGTGATTTTGATCTTAATCAGACTATTGTTAGAAATACTTCTCTCCCTAAATTCAAAAAACTTAAGTTTAATGGTACTTATTCTGTTTATAGAATCCAGGAGTATCAAGAATATGTGCAAAATGAGCAAGATGGAATTTATCACCTCATCTTAGTAAATTCTAAAAATACTCCTAATATACAACCATTCACTTCTTATAAGTTATCTCAACCAATTCAAAATCTTTATCCAAGATTAGACAGAGATAATCCAAACTCCGATCCAGATTCTTCAAATTCATTCGCACTTCCAGAACCAATTGGTCAGGTAATATTGAATGATAATGAAAAGAGTCTTACCAAAGAGTCTATTATTGATGCAACTTCAGACTTTTCAGTTGGTGTTGGTATAACTGATATCATATCTAATGCCGTTGGAACTTCTCATACTATCTACACAAAAATTGATCATGGTCTGAATAGAGCTACTGGAATTTCTATTGTAACTCCAGGTCAAGGTTATGGAACTGGATCTGCAGCAACTTTATACAACGCTAAATTAATTCCATCTGGAGGTACTACTGGAGAAGGTGCTACGGCAGTTATTGATGTTGACGCTTCTGGTGCAATTACAGACGTTAGACTCATTGATGGTGGTAGTGCATTTACAGTAGGAGATCAACTTTCCGTAACAGGAGTTTCTACAATTCCAGGATTTGTTTCTGGTGTTGTTCAAGTAGATAGTGTTTATGATAGTACAAATGAAGTACTTCAATTAGTAAAAGTATCTGAGTTAAATGATGAGTACAATAATCTTTATAGAATTACTCAGATTGAATCTGGTAAAACGAAAGAGATTATCGTATCATCTGCATCTTCTGTAACTTCTCCATCTACATCTGGAATAGGAATTACTGCATCCTCACAAGCATCTTTAATTCCAACAGGAAGAGTTTCTTTAGTTTCTTCTATCGTATATACACCTTCCAGTGGAATTGCTACTGTAACGACAACTGGGTCTCACGGTTTACTTTCTGGAAATAATTTAACTATTTCAGATTCAAGTAATGATTTCTACAATAAATCATTTACTGCGTTTAAGATTAATAATGTAACATCCTTTGAAATTAATTGTGGAGTAACTACGACTCTTCAAGGATTTGCTGGAACTGCATATGTTTACAAGAAGTATTTGGGAGCAAACTCTGGAACTATAATTAACACTAATGAAAATATTTCTGGACGACTTTCTGTAAACTATGCAGGAATTTCTACTACTCTTCTTGGTCCAGTAACCAGTTCTTCTATTGATACTATCACAATCAACGGTGCCGCATCTCTTGGATTTGAAGTTGGTGATTTCTTATCAGTTAATAATGAAATTATCAGAATCAAGACTACTGTAACTACAAATACGGTCTCTGTTTACAGAGGATTAATGGGAACCCGTGGTACTTCTCATCTTGCTGGATCTGTAGTTAGAAAGATACGTGTTTTCCCAGGCGAATTCAGAAGAAATTCTATCATTAGGGCATCTGGACACACATTTGAATATGTTGGATACGGTCCTGGTAATTATTCAACTTCTCTTCCAGATAAGCAAGATAGAAAACTTTCATCACAAGAAGAACTTCTTGCACAGAGTACTAAGTTTGATGGTGGAATAACAGTATTTACTGGTATGAATGATACTGGTAATTTCTATATTGGTAATAAGAAAGTAAGTTCTGCTACTGGAAAAGAAGAAGTATTTGATACTCCAATTCTTTCTGTAACTGGTGAAGAAATTGGTGGCGGAGTTAATGTTGGATTTGATGTTATTACTCCACTTGAAGTTTCAATTTCTCGTTCTCTTAAAGTTGACGGTGGTGGAGATAATACAATTGTTTCCGAATTTAATGGACCTGTTGTTTTTAACAATAAAGTTACTACAACTTCATTTAAAGGACTTGAAGCAAAGTCATTATATCTCCAAGGAGAAACTGACGCATCCAGAAAATATTCTGTAAGTGAAAATGAACCTACTAATTCTGGAGGTTCTGGTGATATTGTATTTAATTCAACACCTACTCCAGGTGGATCAGTTGGATGGGTTTATACCGACGCCAACACTTGGGAAAAGTTTGGTAAAATTTCTACTAGTGGTATTATTGATAATACTATTGATATCTACAATACTTCTGCATTCGTTGGTCCTTCTGCAAGTATAGACTTCAGAGGAACTGGTGGTATTAATATACTTACTCAGTTTACTCCTGTTACAGGATTTACCACAGTAACAATACAAGCAGCAATTACAGATCCTGCCACATTGAATGTTGTTGGAGTTTCTACTTTCGGAAGTAATGCTAATTTTAATGGTCCTGCAACATTCAACAACACTGTAACAATTAACGGTGGAGCTACAATTAGTGCAGATTCTGGTACTTATAATACTCTAACATATACCAATTTAGTAGGAAATAGTACCTTAGGGTTTGTAACTTTCACTGCAAATCAAGTAGATTTTGAAGGTAATTCTGCTGTTTTCGGTGATGTTTTAAAAGCATCTGATACTACTGTTTCAGTTCTTGCTGGTAATAATAATATTGCTGGATTTGAAGCTCATGGAAATACTCAAGGAACTGGATATGTATTCGTGGGACAGAGCAATTCTACTGGCGGTGGAATTTTCTATGATGGTAATGGAACTCCAGGATTTGGTGCTGCTGGGCAAAGTAATGATGAAGTATCTTTCTATAGAAATGACAATGGAACCAAAGAAGTAGTATTCTCATACCCATACAATTCAAATAATGTAACTTTCAGAGGAGATGTAAATTCTACTTCTGACGAAAGACTCAAGACTGATATTAGAACTCTTGATAATTCTTTAGATATTTTAAAAGAAATCAGAGGAGTTGAGTTTAATTGGTCTACTACCAATAAACCATCTGTTGGTGTTATTGCACAAGAAGTTGAAAAAGTCTTACCTCAACTTGTTTCTGAGGGAGATAGTAAGTCAGTAAATTATAACGGACTTATTGGTGTTCTTATTGAAGCAGTTAAGGATCAACAAAAACAGATAAATAAACTAGAAGAAAAAATCAAATCGTTAGAAGATAGATAATGTCTTTACTTCAAGTCAATACTATTCGTAATAAAGCAGGTAGTGGTTCTCCAACATTAGATCGAGGATTAGTCGTCAATGGAGGAGACACTACATTAGGGACATTGAGTGTTTCTTCTGGTGTTGTTACTGCAACAACAGGAATTATTACTTATTATGGAGATGCACAATACTTAACAAATGTTGGGTTAGCAATTACAGAAATTCCTACTGACTTAATTATTAGTGGAGATTTGGATCTTGAAGCAGTTAATGCAACAAGTGTTTCTGTATCTTCAACAATAACTGGAAGTGTTCTCAGTATCGCAGGATCTACTACTTCTGGGACTTATTTTGGTGATGGGTCCACATTAACTGGAGTAGTTACATCAATAGTTGGTGGAGCAGTATCTACTGTAGGATCTCCAGCAATTAATGTCTCAAACACAGGTGGAAATTATGAAATTTCTGCTACTATTCCTGCTGCTGGTCTTTATGATATTGTAGAAGATACTACACCACAACTTGGTGGTGATTTAGATATTAATGGTAATGGTATTACAGGAACTGGTAGTATTAATGTTTCTGGTGTAATTACTGCAACTTCTTTTGTTGGTGATATCACTGGTGATTTAACTGGAACTGCAAGCAAAACAGAAATTACAAATAACAATTCGGATACCAACGATAATTACATCACATTCGTTGATGGTACAGGTACTAATAGGGAACAGAGAGTAAGTACAACTAATTTAATATACAAACCATCAACTGGAGATGTTATTATTGGAGGAAGTCTTGGTGTTGCTGGAATTGTAACATCAACTGATTATAATTCTATCTCAGATATTTCTCTAAAAGAAAATATTGAACCTCTTCAAAGTTCATTAGATAAAATCTCCAAGTTAGAAGGTGTGTCTTTCAACTGGAAATCCGATCAGAATAAAGAAGATCAGATTGGTCTTATTGCACAAGAAGTTGAAAAAATATATCCAGAAATTATAGGTAATACTAAAAATATTAAAACTGTAAGTTATGTTTCTTTAATTGCTCCTTTGATTGAGGCAGTCAAAGAACTCAAAGAAGAAGTAGAGTATTTGAAATCAAAACTCCAATAAATAACTATAACATAAACGAGGGGATAGTGAACCTCAAGATTAAATGGCAGTCGATAAGAATTTCGTAGTCAGGCATGGTCTTGAAGTATCTACGGATTTGCTTTATGCAGAATCTGTAGAAGGAAAAGTTGGTATTGGTACGACCACATTAGAAGCAAAATTAACAGTTCAAGGTGATCTTTGTGCTGAAGATCTAAAAGTAACTGGTATCATAACCAGTACTGATATTGAAACATCAAATCTGAATGTAACTGGAATTTCTACATTCAATGATATTGAAGTTAATGGTCTCACAGGTTTAACTACCGTTAGTGCAAGTTCTTCGATAACAGCACTAACTTACTTTGGTGATGGTAGTAATTTAGAAAATTTAGATGAGGCATTTAGTAATTCTGGTAAGGTTTATTATGTAACAACAAATGGTGATGATGCAAATTCAGGAGAAAATGAATTTGCAGGAAAAGCAACGATAAAATCAGCACTAGCATCAGCAGTTTCTGGAGATACGGTCAAAGTTCTTCCAGGAACTTACATAGAAGACAATCCTTTGATTTTAGAACCTGATGTCTCTATTGAGGGAGCAGAACTTAGAAGTTGTATTGTAGTTCCTCAAAACAGAGATGAAGATTTATTCTGGGTCTCAAATGCTAATCACATCACTGACTTATCTTTTCAGGGACAAGAACCCACAGTAGACCCTGCACCAGCAGTAGTAGCATATAAACCACTGGTTGGTGTTGCAAGCGATAGATTTTTTGATGCGGCAAGAATGATCCGCATAAATCTTGATTTTATTGCGAGAGAAGCAGTCGGATATCTAACTAGCACAGATTATAAAGTTCCAGCGTTCCAAGTTGTAGATACTTTAGGAAATCCCGTTGATTCTACAAATTGTTCTGATGACATTAAAGACATTTTATTAGCAATCTGCCACGATATCACACGCGGTGGTAATTCCAAATGTGTAGGTGCAGGTTCTTCTTATTACAATGATGTTGGTGGACTTTTACATATCACTGGCGTAGATCCAAATGGATATAGTGTCCAAGATGCCACTATAGAAGGTATTACCAAAGCAGCAGAGATCGCTAGGTATTGCATCAACAATGTTACTTGGACTGGTGGATATCAATCAGAATTTTATCAGGTCAAAGATGCAAGTATTCAAATTGATGGAGCATCATATGATATTGGAAACTGTGCAAATGTAATTTCTGCTGTCACTACCTGTGCAGGAATTGTTACTTCTATTGTAGGACTAGGAACTGGTTCAGTAACAATATCTTATCCTGGTAATGCTGGTGCTGGACAAACTGATCCAAATGCAATACCTTCTCAGGGTGTAGGCATTATTAGAAAAGGACCATACATAAGAAACTGTACTAATTTTATTCCAGGTTCTGTTGGAATGAGAGCTGATGGTTTTCACGCTGAACCAGGAGATAAACTTGATAATGGTGTCCAAGGTTCTATGAACGTCGATTCATATACACAAATCAATCAAGGTGGAATTGGCGTTGAAGTTACAAACGGTGCTTATTGCCAGTTAGTTTCTATCTTTACCATCTGCGATAATCAAGCAATCGTTACTAAAAACGGTGGACAGTGTGATTTAACTAACTCTAACTCATCTTTCGGAACTTTTGGATTGGTTTCGGATGGTGTTGGAGATTTTGACTCTAAATCTATATTTAGATCTACAGCACAAGTTAATACAACACAGCAAGAGTTGGAAACCACTATTGAAGTATCTGGTGTTGGTAGTTATAGATCATATAGTGGACAATCAGTTTACTTTGGTGAACTTTATTATGAAATAAGAAGTTTTACAATTACTAATGGTGGATCTGGATATACTGAACCACCTTCCGTTACAATTACAGACCCAACTGGACCCAATGCAATTCCTGCAGAAGCGTTTGCAACTATAGAAGGCGGAGTAGTAACAGCAATTAATATTGTTGGTAATGGTAGAAACTTTAGATTGAGTGATGCTCCAACTGTTACATTTAGTGGTGGTGGAGGTCTTGGTGCTGCTGCAACAGTAAACTTAAGACCTTTATATTATAAGGTGACTGGTGGATCTTTACCTTCTGGTGGTGTATCGACAGTTAATTTAGCAACTGCTTTGTTGAATGATGTTTCTGCCGGAACCACTGCATACTTCTCAAGGCAGAGTTTGCAGATTGTTTCGGCTCATTCGTTCGAATTTATTGGTGCCGGAAATACGCTTGAAAATGCAAGACCATCAAAAGGTGGTGTGACTATTATAGACAATGAAGTCGTTAAGTTGAATGGTGGTGAAATCGTATTTACAAGCACAGATCAAGATGGTAACTTTGCAATTGGAGAGGATCTTCTTATCAATCAATCTACAGGAACAATTTCTGGTAGAGCATTTGATCAGAGCATCCTAAATACAGTAACACCGCTCATCGTCGCATTAGGATAATAAGATGGCTGCAATTCCACTTAATTCTTATAAAACAAGAAGATTAGATGTAACTACAGGGATTACAACAATGTATACTGCTCCAACTGGAGTAGCAAGTATTGTCCTTTTAGCACAAGTTACTAATGTATCTACAGGTATAGTAACTGTTACGGCATATCATGGTAGAAGTGGAAATTCTGTAGAGATTGTAAAAGATTTTGAAATTCCAGGAAATGATGTATTAAATCTTTTAGATGGAAGACTTGCTTTAGAAACTGGTGATACTTTTGAATTGATAGGGTCTTCTAATACTGATATGAAAGCAATATTAAGCATCTTAGAAACAGCAAAATAAGAGAAAGAAATGGCATCCTTAAGAAGCGGTAGAGTAAGAGCAGCTGATGGTGGATTTATTGGTCTAAGAGAAACAGAAAGATACTTAGGTAATCCAGCATCTGATGGATATATACTGCTTGCTAATGCAGATGGTGTTAGATCTTGGGTAGATCCTACTACTGTAGTATCATCAATTAATGTATTAGAAGAAACAACTTCTTTAGGATCTTTTTCCGATTTAAAATTCTTAAGTCCTAATCTTACTGCTGTTGGTTCTGGAAACACAGCAGAAATTTCATTAACTGATGATCCCGTTTTCACTACTTTAGAAGTAAGTGGTGATGTTTCTATTGCCGATAAGATTGTTCATACTGGTGATACTAATACTGCTATTCGTTTCCCTGCCAATGATACTTTTACGGTAGAGACTGCTGGTAGTGAAAGACTTCGTGTAACTTCTAATGGTAGTGTTGGTATCGGAACCACAAATCCATCAGAAACCTTAGACGTTAATGGTAATGCACTGGTCAGTGGAAGTGTTGGTATCGGAACCACAAATCCATCAGTAAAACTTGACGTTGAAGGTGATGTAAGATTTCCAAGTTTAATTTATGACTCAACTGGAAGTGCTGGCGTAGCAAATTATGTTATAGCTTCAGGTGGTCCTGGAACTCCATGGACCTGGAAATTAGTTACTGAAGCAGGTGCAGGACAACTTGATGCTATCATTGTTCAAAATGATGGAAGTAATGTTGGTGCTGGAGGAACTAATAGTGAATTACATTTTTGGGGAAATTTTGATATTATTCAGGCACCTTCGGCAGGTATTGCTTCAATTAGATTAGCAGATACTTTAAACATTGGTGGATTAAATGTTTCTGGTGTTTCTACATTCCAAGATGATGTTATTGCATCATCTACATTAACTGTTGCAGGAAATGTGGGAATAGGAACCACTCTCGCATCACAATCTTTAGATGTTAATGGAAACGCAAGGTTCCGTGGTGCGATTTATGATAATAATAATGTCGTTGGTGGTGCTAATAGTGTTCTGGCTTCTACTGGTTCTGGTGTAGTTTGGGCTGATATTACTACAATTCCAGTAGGTGATGCAAATACATTAGATGGATTAGATTCTCTTCAATTCTTGAGGTCTGATGTTGCAGATACTAAGGTTGGTGTAACTACCTTTGAAGATGATATTCGTATTATTAATGATGGCGATAAACTTTCTTTCGGACCTTCTCAGCAGTTTGAACTATATTGGACCAGTGGTTCAAGTATCATAAAAGGAAACTCAATTCAATTAAAAAATGAAGCAGGAAGTGAAGATCTTTTAAGAGCATTTCAAAATGGTTCAGTAGAACTCTACTACGATAACTCCAAGAAATTTGAGACCACTGCCACTGGTATTGCAGTATCTAATGGTGCATCAACATCAGCAACAATTGCTGGTCCTGATGAGATTATTATTGACCCTGCAACAGTTGGAGATAATACTGGTAGTGTAAGAATTAAGGGTGATTTATTTGTTGATGGTACTCAGACAATCATCAACTCTTCAACGATTGAACTTGCTGACTTTATTGTTGGTATTGCATCCACTGCGACTACTGATACATTAGCAGATGGTGCTGGTATTCAAATCGGTCCTGATAATACTTTCCTTTATGAATACAACAGTGGCACAAATCCTTCACTCAAATCCAGTGAGAACCTGAATGTTGCTTCTGGTAAGGTTTATCAGATTGACCAAACAGAAAGACTTTCTGCAAATACATTAAGTCTTGGAACAGGAACTACCATTCATTCTCCTGCTTCTAATATATTAACTTTCGGAACGAATGGTAATGAGAGAGTTAGAATTGATAATGTTGGTGATGTAACTTTAAATCTTTCTACTACCTTTAATGATGAAGGTGTTCTTAAGTTTGGTAGAGCAGATGGGGTGACAAGAGATCATTATATAAGAGTTTATAATGATAGCACTCCATCTAATAATTATATGAAGTTCCAGGTTCATGACGGAACTTCTGGATCTATAACACCTTTAACTCTTTTTGGCGATTCTAAGGTTGGTATTAATACAGATTCTGCAACCCAAGATTTAGATGTCAATGGAAACGCAAGGTTCCGTGGTGCGATTTATGATAATAACAATGTTGTTGGTGCCGCCAATAGTATCTTAACCTCTACTGGTTCTGGTGTTGTTTGGTCTGATATTACTACAATTCCCGTTGGTGATGCAAACACATTAGATGGATTAGATTCCACCCAATTCCTAAGATCTGATGCTGATGATATTACAACAGGTCAGATACAAATCACCAAAGCAAACTCCACATCAAATGGTGGAGGACAACTATATCTCAGCGGAGCAACAGGAAACCGTATTGACTTTAATACAAATGGTATTGCTGCCCCTTCATTTACAACAAGAAGTGTTGGAACCAAGATAGTTTTATATCCATCACTTTCCGGTAGTCAGGTTGATTATGCATTAGGTATTGATTCCAGCACACTTTGGTATTCTATTCCTCAGGCAACAGATTCATATCAACATCGTTGGTATGGTGGAACCACACAACTCGCAGACCTCAAAGGTAGTGGTGAGTTAGTCATTGGTTCTGCAAGTCTCACTGGAACCGCAAACCAAAAACTCCAAGTCACTGGTGGTGCTTATGTTTCTGGTAATCTTGGTGTTGGAGTTGCGAATCCCGCATCAAATACACAAGTTGCAATTGCAGGAACATTAGGTATTAGTGAAGTTGGAGGTTCTGGGGCAAGAACATTAATATCATCAAGTGGTGGTGGATTTAATTTAAATCATAATGATAATAGTAATATTACTATTCAATCACAAGGTTCGAATAAACTTGCTTATCAACTCTCGAATAATAGTTGGTCTATTCCTTCTGGTGGAACTGCGTTACTTATAGGAACAGGTTCTACAACAGGAACCGCATCACAACCACTCCAAGTATCTGGTGGTGCTTATGTTTCTGGTAATCTTGGTATAGGAACTGATAATCCTGGATACAAACTTGAAGTCAATGGTTCATTCGCAGCAACCACCAAGTCATTCGTCATTGACCACCCAACCAAAGAGGGAATGAAACTCCGTTATGGTTCTTTAGAAGGACCAGAGAACGGTGTTTATGTAAGAGGAAGATTGAATGGTAATAATACCATTGAACTCCCTGATTACTGGACTGGTCTTGTAGATGAAGAAACAATTACCGTCAATCTCACACCAATCGGTAGAAATGCATCACTACATAGTGTAATTGATATTGTTGATAATACTGTTGTAGTTGAGTCTGCTTCTGGTGAAGTTAATTGCTTCTATACAGTCTTTGGTGAAAGAAAAGATGTAGAAAAACTGGAGGTAGAGTTCTGATGGCAATTGATTACAATCCACGAATAGTTACTGATGGATTAGTATTATTACTTGATGCAGGTAATGCTA
>Ga0255759_10005669_pt1 | contig 10649 bp, 6 predicted proteins | sample 101ome_20_FD_179959 | JGI IMG/M metagenome (GOLD analysis project Ga0255759, IMG submission 179959) | Coastal salt marsh microbial communities from the Groves Creek Marsh, Skidaway Island, Georgia - 101404AT metaG (version 2) | ecosystem: Environmental > Aquatic > Marine > Intertidal zone > Salt...
CCCCTGCCCAGTGGAACAAAAATGTGCAAAGTGCCGAGGTAGACCGGAAGCTGGGGCTATATGTCCGTAAGTTCCACCAGGAATTACTCTCGATGCTCTTTTAAATAAAATTTCGGATTTATTGTGTGACCTCATATAATTATGGGTAAGTCTTTTGCTGTTAACCTAGAGCAATATCCCACTTTATCCATTAAGGGCAAATATCCTTCGACTTGATAATTCCCAAGAGCGGAACCGACAAGAGGGTTTATTTGACCCAGGCAAGACAGTATACCTGTATTGATACTATCAAATGAGAGTTTTGCCCTAGGTTCAATTTCAGGTGTATCAAATGTTGTAACCCAGCAGGCATTCTCATTCTTAGTTAGAGTGATCAATGGACAATCGACATCTTTAAGAAAAAAACACACCGGGCCTTTTTCACTGCCCAACAGTTTAATGCACTGGGTGTGATGATTCATATAAACTGCGGTCGCTTCCAGACAGGTTGCCAATAAAACAATTAAATACTCTAGGTTTTCTTCTTTTGATTTTAAATAGCTTCCGAACTTCTGAAGAGTTTTAATTTTTTGAAAAGCAGAAAAGGGATATTTGATCCAAAACCGAAATTCTGGAAGAGCAAAACTTCCCTTTTGCAAGTTAAGAATATTTTCTTCACTAAAGACGACATCTTCCCTGGGACCAAAAGACAAACATTTCACTTCACAATTATGAGGTTCAAGCGACGGAATTTTTTTTGATCGTCTAGCTAGTGCCGTAGAACCCTTAAAAATGGAACGAGCCACTGCCCATGCTTGAAGACTAGTCCCTTGATCCATCATTTTTTACTAACTTCAAAATTGTTTCCTTAATGACTTCAGGTTGCATCTCCATCTTTGGTGGAGGCATTGTAAAGTCATTACAAATATGCTTGCATAGGGTTTTAGTATTCTTTGCCACACGCGGAGATTGTCCCTTATTTTTAAAAAAGTTAAGATTATTGTATTCTTGGGGCATAATTCCTCCCGAAACATCGAAAATCATATTTGTGCCACTGGAAACAACCTCTGAAGTTAAGCCTGCACCGGGACGGCCAAAAACCCAGAGACTCAAATTGATTAGGCGACTCATTTCTTGAGCATCGATTTGGGCAAGTGCCTTGATCGGAAACTCATATTTATGACTTAACATTTTAACTCTTTTATAGAGTTTACTAGATCGACCGCAAAGAACTACAACCTGCATTCTTTTTTTTGAATAAGCCACAGCTTTTAATGCCATTTCGTGAGAATTCACTCCATTTGCCCCTGTTGCAAGAAGTGCAATTGGAATATTGGGATCTAAACGATGCTTTTTACAAAAATCATTTTTTATTGGAGTAGTCTCTTCTCGATAAAAAGGTTGTCGCAACAGTGGACCTAACACCTTGCACTTATTACTAGGCATACCTCTCTTTATCGCAGCATTAATGGTGCTTTTCGTAGGTCCACAAAAAAGATCTGCTTTAGGATTAATCCAATGCCTACTGTACCCTACTCCATCGGCCAACTCTCCGCAATATATCATAAAATTTGGAACCGAGTGTCGAGGCATAGCATTTCGGATTAAATCCAAGAAACCGTGGTTCAAATGAGCATGTACGCTTATAACCGTGCTTGGATAAAACTTGCTAATTTTATTCTGAAATTCATTTCCACCAATAATGAGTTTCGGATTTGAGTGAAGCGAAGCATACTCTAAAAGCCTGAAGTAAAGGGAGTGTAACCTCGGGTAAAATCGTTGTATCCAATTATATATATTGGTGCCCAACAAATAAATAGCAGCACTATCCTCTAAAGGTCTTAGAATTGAAGATTCAATTCTAAGCGAATGACAAAACTCCTGGATCGCTTGTGCCCGGATTTCATGCCCTCCCCCCGTTTTTGAGCTTAAAACTAGCAATCTCATTTTAGAACTGTAGTTGACCAGCAAATGCGCTTTTAGCCGGTAGGAAAATGTAGATTAAAATTAATCTAGTTCGTGAACAAACAATCCACTTCTTAATTTTGGCTCAAACCAAGTCGATTTTGGCGGCATGATCTCCCCTGCGTCTGCGACTTGCAAAAGCTCTTCCATTGAGACTGGATAAAGGGCGAATGCAACCGCCATTTCTCCCGAATCTACTCTTCTTGAAAGTTCTTCAAGTCCACGAATACCGCCGACAAAGTCTATTCTTTCATCCTTTCTTTGATCATGAATGCCAAGAATAGGCTCAAAAACATGATCTGAAAGAAAACTTACATCCAAGTCTTCGACGGGGTTGCCGCTCGATTTTCTATTAACCGGTGCAAATAAATACCATTTTTGACTGAGATACACAGAAAACTCACCTTTTGATCTAGGCCTTATGGGGCTATTATCCTCCTCCAATAAAGAAAATTTATTTTTTAATTCACTTAGAAATTCAAGGTCCGTCAAACCATGCAGATCCTTAATTACTCTGTTGTAATCATAAATTTCCAGTTCTTCATCGGCGAATAAAACAGCTAAAAACAGATTATACTCTTCCTGACCTGAATGATCTTGATTTGCATCCTTTCTCTTCTGTCCGACCCTTGCTGCTGCTGCTGTCCGGTGATGTCCATCTGCTACATAAAGGCAAGGGACATCAGCAAACAGTTTTTCCAAACTAGAAGTAATTAGATGCTCGTCAATTACCCACAGTTCATGCCGAATTTTATCATCAGCAATAAAATCAAATACAGGATCTTCAGACATCCCCTCAGTAATAATTGAATTAATCTCCTTGTTTGCTCTGTAAGAAAAGAAGACGGGTTCTGCGTTGGCACTGAGAGTATCGACATGCTTAACACGATCTTCCTCCTTTGCGACGCGAGTTAATTCATGTTTCTTGATTTTACTCTGGAAATACTCCTCAAAATGACAACAACCAACAATTCCGGTTTGAGTACGACCATCCATGGTTAGACGATAAATGTAAAAACTCGGAGTGGGGTCCTGTACTAAAACTCCATCTCTTTTAAATTTATTATAAACCTCAGCTCCCTTCAGATATACCTCATCGGAGTATGGGTTTGTTTTCTCTGGAAGACCAATCTCAGGCTTGATTACATGAAGAAATGAAAAGGGATTTCCTTCTGCTTCGATTCTTGCTTCATTTGAATTAAGAACATCATAAGGACGAGATGCCACAAGTTTAGCTTTATCTTGAGCAGGACGAAAGGCACGAAAAGGCTTAAATACAGCCATGTTGATTCATTGTTAGGTTAATATTTTTACTTCTGAACAAGCTTTGATTCTTTCAAAGCTTCCGCAGCCGCTTTTTTGGCACGAACTTGAGCGATCAATTTTTTCGCAGATCCCGCAGCTAAAGTACTTTTGAGATTCACCTTTTCTGGAGGCATAGAAACTGCAGCCGCTTGGTTCGATGACTGCATTTCTTCCAGTATTTCTCTTCTTAAAATAGAAATCGATCGAGGTGCCGATATTCCAATTTTAACCGAATCTCCTTCAATTTTAGTAATAGAGATTTCAATTTCGTCTCCAACCAATATGCCTTCGTCAATTTTACGTGAAAGAATAAGCATTGTTTATTCTTTCACTCAAAGAGCTTCACCAGCAACATCCAAGAGATGCCGGGCAGAAAATTCTTCATGGTTGTTTATAATGCATTGCTTTCCAACCAAAGTCCTTCGGTTCACAATAATAGGACCAACTAAATTTAATGAAATCTTGCCGACATGATCAGGAGGAAGAGTAACTATATTTAATATCATGGTATCCTCAGGACCAGTTATGCCCAAAATGTTCACATCTCCATCTGCCACTTCGACGGAATAGTTAGGAATAATCCCACCCGGTTCCAAGACAATAAAAGCCAAGCCATCTTTATTCTCTTCACGCAACCACATGAATGGAAGTTCTTCTTCATCAAAAACAAGGTCTAAAGATCTTATTTCAGAAAAACCAAAAAGTCCCTGAGGTAATGAAATTCTATTTCTGATTTCTGATCCGACAATATCAGGATTATTTGAATCTTCGTCGATTTTTAACTTCATGTTGAAATCAAAGAATTACAGGTAATTTAGCAGAGAATTATTTAATAGTTGAGCCCCAACTTGCATAGCTGCTTGATAGGCTGTAGACACCTTAGTCAAGCGCATGATTGCTTCAGACATGTCAATTTCCAAGTCTTTTGAAATTTGCTTATCAAGAGCCATCATGTAATCTTCATCGTGTGCACGAACGGTTTCCATACGAACCATTTTAGAAGACAACTCTCCAATTTTATCTATGATAGAATCTTCAAGTGCAATTAGTTCTTTTTCTGTATCAAGAACACTGCTGGCTTGAGGACTTGCAGAGATGTCAAACAAACCATCGCGTAAATCGACTAGAGAATTTACAACTGAAGCGAGGGAAGCCGTGTTACCATTGGAAGCATCCAACATAAAAGATATGTCAGTATCTTTACCTACTCGGGCAACTGCATTCTCATTGCCACCTTGGTAAGTGACATTAATTAAGTTTCCATCAGTGTCTCGATGGTCGAGGAAAGTCTTGGTTCCAGTAGCGAAAGAAAATGTGTCACCATCATAAGGTAAATTGTTGGCATTGTGGGGACCTTCTCCATCATCAATCAGTTCGAAACCAGCAATTTGGAATGGACCAGGATTAACAAAATTTTCTTCCCAGATAATTTTTGCCTCAAGAACTCGTCCATTATCAAGTGCTACAGTCGCTTTATCGAAATCAGGAGGCACGACGCCATCTGATGATGCTCCGAAATAATACTCTCCAGGATCAAGTAATTTTAAACCAACAACATTACCATCAGCATCGATAATGGCATCAGCCTTTGCATCTTTGCCAGAGGTACCAGCAGGATGAATTGATACTTTTGGCGAATCTTGATGATTAGTCTTGAATTTCAATACATAATCAAGTTCCTCGCCTATAGGTATCCATAAGTTATTTGCCACTGACTGACCTTCTTCGTTCATCACAAATTTGTCCGAAGGCTTGATAATAGAAACGGGATCAATATTAGGATCTGAACCGTCAGCGGGCGGAAGTGGTTGGATACGATTATTAAAGTTGTCAACTTGGCATTGGTAATAAGTTCCTTGGTGAAGAACAATTTGGCCGTTATCATAAACTGCTGCTGATGACCATTGATTTCCTTGCCTAGTAGCGTACGCATCAACAGCGACGAAAAAGTTGGGATCTGTTAATTCCGTTTGGTCCTTAAAATCATTGAGGGCAACATAGTGTTGTCCAACCATATTACCTTCAGCGTCAGGAAAGCGACTGTAAATATATTCACCCTTTTTTCCCGAAATAGTATCTCCATCTTCGAAAATTAATTCTTTAGATTCAAGCGGTAATTGATTACCAAGAAAAAAGGTGCTAGAGTTGCTGCGATTATTTTCATTTAAATCTGATAATTCCGCAGGATCAAATGTTTGTTGATCAGTAATAAGAAAATAGTTCCCTTCATAAGAAAAAACAGCATCTTGTGCTGGAGTAACGCCATCCTTGTATTGCTGAACATTACCTTTGATGTAAGGAGCATCTATAACATTGCCTCCGTCTTTAGCGGCAGACAGGGTATATTCAAGAGTCTTTGGATCAAATGTTGCAAGTGCATGGGAGGTTGAACCAGTGATGTCAAAATCAGTAACGCCATATTTAATTTCTTTGACTAATTCCAATGCTTTGTCGTTGGGGAAATCGGGAGGGTTACTAGAATTAATGAGTAAAGCAAATGTGTAATCGATTGCTTCATTTTCGTCTTCAAAAAGTTGCCCATCCGGAGCCATGTGAAAAAATTTGGTGCTGGATCCATTGGCTTCAAAATTCCAATCTTCTCTTTCTACGGAATAATTAGATGGTAATTCTTTCCAAAATCGTTCTGAACCTGAAGTTGGTTTGTGGTTTGTATTGTTTTGTATTTGGGACTCCCAATATTTTCCCTCATGCTCGACGACAGTTCCGACCTCGAAAGTTTGTAGCCTTTTCCAAGGCACAGAATGGGAAATTTCAAACTCAGATAAACCACGGGACACACTTGTTTCAACGGCAATGCTCCTAACCCAATTCATTTCTGGTGCCGCACCTGTCGGTTGCCAACGATTTTGAATTATTTCATTATCAACAGACAAGTTGTTAATTTCTTGAACATCCTGACCGTACTTGTTGACCGTATCATATAGACTATTAAGTGATATCTTGAGATCAGAAGATAAAGGGTCAGACTCCGCTCTCCAAACACCATCAGCATCTTGCTCCATGGGCTTTAGGTAGCCAGTCATGGGAAGGGCAGGATCGGAAGTATCCTGATAGTAATCAAAAGAGTAATTGCCAGCACGACCCGCTTGACCAGTTAAGTTTTGTACATCTGTGTCAGTTAAAGAATACACGAGATTCCCATTATTATAAAAATCTTCGAATGTTTCTCTCCATACAGAATCCTGGTCAGTTTGATCCAAGTCTGAGAAAGAAAGTAATGGACGATTGCCTGTGAGAGGATCTGGTGCAGGAACTGGCGGTTGTCTTTCAGAATATTCGAACGAATACTTGTTTGCCACCTTACTATCCAATTCTAATTGAAATTGATTCGAATCAAAAACGGTAGATCCAGATTTAAAAACTTCGTTTCGAATAATATCTTTTTCAGAATCCGATAATTCCTCAAAGGTTTTATTCGGATAACGGAGTCGGGTTTGCTCAGTTATTTTTTGCTCAACTTGTTCTGGAAAATAGGAGTTTGGATTCCACTGAGTTAAAAAGTCAACAGAAGTATGAAAATCTTGTTCAGCTGCACCTAAAACAACTAGTTCACCGTTGGTGGAGATTTCAGACCTAACATTAGCGTGTTCGTTTCTTGTTGCATTATCTCCCTCACCGCCTCTTACATAAGCTCTGTATCCCAAAGTAGCAAAATTTGCTAATGTAGGATCAGGAAGTCTGGGAGACTGATCAAGGGAACCATTGTCTGAATTTATGAGTTCGTTAACCAATTGAACAACTTCAGAGGTTTGCAAACCATCTTTTGTAACTTCAACCACATATTCGCGGCCATTAATTTTAAATACAACAGATTCTGATGCGAGCAACTCTCGGTTACCATCTAAATCGTTTGAACCGACCAAACCATTCTCGAGTGAAATTAACTTTTTATGTTCAAGTCCAACTAAAACATCTGTATTTCCAAAGTTTGGGTTGTGCTCAGTTCCTCCAAACAAAGATCTTCCCCGATGAGTGGCGTTTATTCTGTTGAGAGCTTCTTCAACTAACTGATCAATCTCATGCCCATAGGTTTGGGCAGCAGACTGATTGATTTGAGAACCGGAGACTCTTGAGATTTCCAGTGCCCGTTGATTAAGCTTATGAAGATGGTCGAGGTTTAAGTGACCTGCGTTTAAATACTCAGAGGCATAAGAGGCATTTCTTTGGTACTGAGAAAGCTTTGCCTTCAAGGCATCACTTTGAATAAGTCTCCCAGCCCGAATGCCGTCTTCTTCAGGGTAAGTTATTTTCTGTCCAGTCGAAATTTGTCTGTCTAACTTGAACCTCTGCTGATCTAAATCACGAATGGTATTCGTGATGTTACTGGAAACATTGAGGTTAGGAAGACGCATAGTTATTTAAGCAATCCCATAACAACCAATTCCAACATTTTGTCGAGAGTATTTAAAACTCTCGAAGATGCTTGAAAAGATCGTTGAAATTGCATTAGGTCTGCAACCTCCTCATCAACAGATACTGAACTTACGGCACGCCTCTGATCAAGAAGTAGATTCTCGAGAGATTTCTGGTGGTCATAATTGTCAGAAAGGTTGGACATCTTATTACCTATATCAGCATTTAGGCTGGCGATTTTAGTATTGAATTCACCATCAGCTAAGTTCCCAATTTTATACGCTATATCATTTGCACCTTCTGGATTAAGTTCGGAGGATTTTAATAATTCTGGTGAGAGATTTTTGTCAATTTTTAGGCTTGCAGCAAGATTCCAAGGGTTGGCAAGAACTGCATCAAAATGGAAATTGTCCCCAATTATAAAAGGTTTAGTGCCCTGCTCTATTTTAAAAGGGATATCTTCATAGGCATGCATAATCGAACGCCCCTCATCGCCAGTGTTAAGCAATCCATCTTCCCCAACAAATTCATCATCATACTCAAAAGTAATATGCTGCATTCTGCGTGCACTACCAAAGAATTCATAGTCGTCTTCTGTAATAAGATCCTCTCCTCCATTTCCTCTTATGTAGTATCCCTCGTCGCTAAGTTCAGATGGAAACAAAGGGGTGGAATTGACTATTTCAAAAGTATCAGACTCTGCATAGGGAAGTGACATAGAAACTTCCTTATCAAAAACCTTAAGTGTGCCATTACCTTCAGCACCAAAAACCTGATAGTTTTCTTCCATAATTCTATTGTTACCCATAACTGGACGAGACAGAAAAGCGTCAAACTCAAAAAGGTAGCCTCCAGGTTCGTCAGTAGGATTATGAATAGAATTTACTTTTTCGACAAAAGAGGAAACAAGTTCGTTTAATTCTGTCCTGAAAAACTGAATACCATTTTCCCTTGCATTTTGGTAACCGGCAATGGAACCAGAATCTATCACGAGTTCAAGAATCTCGTCTCCATTATCTCCGCTTATAAGAAGAGCATCCTCACTCGGATAACCGTTCCCATTGTTTAGTATCTTAAACCCTGAGATTTCTCCACCTGAAATCACTGCCTCTGCAATACCAATATTCACTTCAACTAGTGCACCTGTTTCTAGATTGTAACCTGTAGGTGAAGAACGCCGGAAGACTTCATCCGGGTTGTTTGTGTTAATTTGAACTTTGATAGGTTTAAAATAAGCACTCCACTTATCACTCGTAGGATCAAAATCTATTAAGTCGACTGCTTCTTCAGGGGCAGATTGTATTACATAATGATTTCCATTATGAGCAAAAACTTTGCCTTCGGAGTTAGGTAAAATCTTGAAATCTAATTCAGTGGATTCTTGCGTTTCCTTAAAATCCTCAACAGTTAAAGCAACTTCGGTTGTAACAGATACTCTAAGAAATTTGTCAGAGGATGCGGGGTTTATGTTTCCATCATTCTCCACATCCGCAGTTGTTATGTAATAGTTGTACTGCGGTTCATTATTAACGACGTTCGATTGAACCCTCACATAATCACCGACAAGAAATTGGTTTTCAGTCAATAAATCTTTAACAAGTGGATTGTTATCAGAAGGCACTTCTTTACCCAAATTTACAACTGAGCCAGCAAACTCTCCATCTTTAAAGAGTTGGTTACTTGACCCTGCAGGGTTTTCTTCAGGGAATTCTAATGAAATACCTTTAGTTAAATTACTTGTTGCTTGGTAAAAGTTATCTCCGTGTTTAAAAACCTCATTTTCAAGATAATTCTTGGACAACTGTTCATTCTCAGTTTCATTAGTCACAGGGGATATATTCGCATTTACCTGATAAAATTTCCCCTCATAGTAAATTTGGTCTCCAACTTCGAAAGTTTCCAAATCCGAATAAGACTTTTTGGTTTCTGCGTACAATCCGTTTGGAAGAGCATTAATTTCCATGAAAGATTGATTGGAAATTGGGTTCTCCCCTGCAATCGTATCCTCGAGAGCTTGCCAAAGAACCATTTCTCCAGTCTCATTAGGAGAATAAAAGACTTCACCTTTCGACCTTTTCGGATTGTCTAAAAATGCAGGTACCAAATTGTTCGCTTCATCTAGCGTTTCGCTGAGTCCTGTTCCGTCATCAACAGGTTGGTTAGCAGGCAATGAAGGTTCTTGATCTTCATTGACACCAACAAAATCTGATGCTTCAGACTTTACCGAAATACCTTCTATCAAAGGCTTTGGTGGTGGCAATGAAACTAGAAAAGGACCCTTTGTGTCATCAAAAAATGTACCCGATTGCATAACTTCCAAAAAGCCAAGCTGCCCTTGCGAATCAATTTTAGCCTGTACTTTGGCTTCAGATCCATTGACTCCATTTGAAGGAACCGAAAATTCGTATCCCCAGTTATTGGTAATAGTTTGAGCTCCCGTTGAATCAAGCAGCCTAATTTCTTGTCCATCTTTCGAAGTCGCAAAAACATTAAGAAATCCGGTAGACTCACCAGAAACTTCATCGAATCCTTCTTCAACAGAAACCTCCATTAATTTAGATAAATCCTCGACTAAAGCTTGCCTTCTGTCTCGGTAAGTTACTGCCAAACCTTTATCTTGCAACTCGAACCGACGAACTTGCTTATTGACCTCATGCAACTGATCAAGGATCCGATTTATATCACTCACCTCGCGTTTCATGATCTGTGTAAGATCATGTTCAATTTCTTCTAAGCTTTGCCCAGCATCGTTAAATCTCTTACCAAGAGTAACAATTTTATTGAATAGTTCCTGCCTAATGGTCGGTTCATCAGGAGATGCTGAAAGTTCCTGAAATGCATTAAAAAAATCGTTGATTGCCCTAGATAAACTTCCCGGAGCCAAAATACTATCATGCGTATCATCCAAACCAGCATTTATTTGGGGGCTGGTTAAAGTCTCTCCTAAAGCAGACTGGATAAGGTCAAAAACTTCTTTCTCAGCTTTAATGGCAGCTGTTTGGCCGACTTCGTCAACCACCCTACGG
>Ga0255759_10005675_pt1 | contig 10647 bp, 7 predicted proteins | sample 101ome_20_FD_179959 | JGI IMG/M metagenome (GOLD analysis project Ga0255759, IMG submission 179959) | Coastal salt marsh microbial communities from the Groves Creek Marsh, Skidaway Island, Georgia - 101404AT metaG (version 2) | ecosystem: Environmental > Aquatic > Marine > Intertidal zone > Salt...
CCCTAGTAAGTTCTCAGCGTTCAGCAGCAGATTATTTCGCTGTTGTTGAAAGACCACCCCATAGATTTCACGAAATTCCTCATCCGGGGCGGAATATTCAGGATCAGCCTGTAAGACCACATAACTACCACCCTTTTTAGCTTTCAGGATTTCCAGAGCCTCTGGTTCAAAAGCTGGTGCAATCAAGCCATCAGAAACCTGGGTACGAATGATCTTTGCCGTTGAAAGGTCAACCTTGCGACTCAGTGCGATGAAGTCACCAAAAGACGATAAGGGATCGGCACCCCGTGCCCGTAGATAGGCCACAGCCAGCTCGCTCAGGTTCTTATCCTGGCAGTCATAGACTTCCTCAAGAACCTCACTAAGCGGAGTGCCAACAGCAGATCCTGCTGGACTAACGTGCTTGAAGGAAGCTGCAGCGGCCAGGTTCAGGGATTGATCCAACTCCCAAACCAACTGCCAGGCGTTCAGGGCATCCAGGAGGTTGATGTAGCCGGGTCGGCCATTAAGCACCTCAAACGGTAACGGAGATTGCCTTGTTGATAGCAGGGCTGCTGGTTGCTGATGTGGATTACAGCCATACTTCAGAGGAAACAGTGGGTGATACGAACGCTGTATGGTCATGACAATGTGCCGAATTTTATATATTTAATTTCAGTGTGTTACAGCCATAAATTTCCATTGTGTAACAGATGTGCATCAAACACAGTTCACACACGCTTTTTTGTGTGTGCAACTGCTACCACTAGCACTGCACACACTCAAATCCAAACGGTTTCAACTTCTTGACACTCATTGTATTAACACAATTTTGCCAAGCTATCTGAGCTTCTATCAACTTATCCAGTTCACCCGGCCCCACTGCTGTCTGTATCTGCTCCAGTGTGCCAGTTCAGCTTCACTAGCAAGTTCACCAGCATTCTTACCAATTGATACTCGCGGTTTCTGGCTAGCTGAGACTTGCTCATCTAACTTGGCTAGGAGATTGTGTCGGAGATGCAGACGTGGATCACGGTGGGTTGGGTGCTCGTAGTGGACGAGCTAGAGTGGATTAAGCAGTTGCATGGTTAATTTCTAGTGTGAGTGTTCCTAATATAGCGTTGGAGCTTAAGGGTTGTTTAGTTTATGGATGAGCAGTTTCAAAGAAACTTCCAACATCGTTTTTGATTTGCTGTAGCAAAGCGTTTTGCGATGAAGCCTGGCTAGATAGTGCCTCAGTCGGCAGTTGAGTGATTCGATTTGTGTGGTGAAGGTCTTTCCCGCGTAATGCTTGGCGTGTGGAATGAAATTCTCGTAGGACTTCAGCAGGTCCGTACCATAGCCCATCGTCGACAGGTGCTTGATCTGCTGCCAAAGAACCTTACCAGTTTTGATCGTACTTCTTCCACAGACAAAGCCGAGGACCTTGCCAAAGATGGAGTCCACCGCTAGCCAGAGCCAATATTGAGATTTTTTAGTGATGAACATGCAAAGTTCGTCGATTTCGATGAAGGAGCAGACTTCGGTCTATGGTGGGCTTACGGGAGTACTTGGGCAGCTTGTACCAACCAGCCAGAGACCGTCTTATAATGGATGCCGAGGTATCTGCCAATAGCTCGCAACCCCATCCCTTCTAGATAGAGCTGACAGTACTTTTGCTTGAGGGCTGGATCTTTGCCTCTTCGTAGCGATTTGAAGATCCTTCAGCAGACTTGGCAACGGTAGCGTTGAACACCACGGCTGGTGCCATAGCAAATGTAGTCAGGATGAGCACAGTGAGGACATTGCATCGTTAGTTCTCCAAATCTCGGAGATTTCTTCATTTGTATGAACGACGCAACTGCGACAACCCCAGAAATTCATTACGAAATCTACCTAATTCTACCAACTGGTTTAAATTTTGTCTTGCGAAATTAATTCTTTAAAGTAAAGAGGGCATTTCAACCCTAATTGGAGGCCATTATGTGTAATCTTTACAGAATAAAAATAGCTCTCAGCTATTTGCTTGTAATCACTCTTTACCCAACCACAATTCTCCTCGCACAGAAAATTGATTTTATTGACAAATTCAATGCACTGAATTTAGGTGATTACCAGAAAAAGCACCATCCTATCAATAGCTTTCAAGAAGCGCCATTACTTCAATCCAAAGTCAAAAAAGGGCTGATACCAGAATTAAAGGATAGGTTACCAAGCAAAGAAGATATTCTGGTTGTAACTCCTCGCGATAGCATAGGAATTTATGGCGGGGAAATTACATTTAATGCCACTAATCCAACATCATTTGGGAATACTGGCTTTACAGCCTGGGACCAACATTTGATGGGGTATACAACAAATTGGGAAGTTCTGGTCCCAGAGATTGCAAAAAGTGTCGAGTTAAGTAGCGACTTTAAAAGTGCTGTTGTTACACTCAGAAAAGGCATGAAATGGAGTGATGGAAATAAATTCAGTTCTGATGACATTTTGTTTTGGTATGAAGACATTGTTCAGAATCAGGATTTACCGAATATGCCAAGACAACTTGCACCTGGGGGAATGACGGTAAATATTGAGAAAATCAACGAATATCAAGTCAAGTTCAGGTTTGAAAATCCGTTTCCGAGCTTTGCATTGGCACTAGCGAGGTTCAGCTCAGGATTCCCGATGGCACCGCAACATTATCTAAAAAAATGGCATATAAAATATAATAAGGATGCAAAAGCTATTGCAAAGGAAGAGGGATTTAACAGCTGGATAGATGCTTTTGTATTCCATTATAACGGTCAAACTGGACAAAATGATTTTGACATAAATATGCCTGTACTTAAGCCGTGGAAATTAACAAGAATAGATGAATTTGGAAATAAATTTTATGAGAGGAATCCATACTATTGGAAAGTAGATACTGAAGGAAACCAGCTTCCTTACATAGATCGGCAAGTTCGGCTGATTGTTTCAGAACCAGAGGTGGTAAAACTCAAGGTTCAATCAGGAGAAATTGATTATGGTTTCTACAACCTAAGAGTTGAAGATCTACCAATCCTTAAAGCTGGTGAAGAAAAAGGAAATTATAAGACAATTCTTTGGCCAGCTGCCCAGGGTTCAATGCAGAAGTATCAATTCAATATCACTGTCAAAGATAAAATACTGAATAAATTATTTAACGATATAAGATTTAGACAAGCGATGTCTTTGGCAATTGATAGGACGGATATTAATCAGACTTTGTTTTTTGGATTGGCAAAACCAAGACAATGGGGAGTTGAACCAACCTCTCCGTTTTATGAAGACTGGATGTCAACCTATTACGCAAGTTATGATCCCAAAGAAGCAAATAGACTATTGGATGAAATAGGTTTGCGAAAGGGACCAGACGGGATAAGAATTCGGCCAGATGGTGAACCTCTGACCATTGTACTTTGGGATGCTATCAAAAGAATCCCATTGAGCGAAATAGTTGCAGAGTATTGGAGAAAGGTTGGAGTCCAGGTTACTATTAACCCCAGCACCAGGGAAGCATTCAAACAGGCGCTTATTGCCAACGAAGTTCATGCATCAGTTTGGTTTGCAGATGTTGTTGCGGAAAAAGATATGTACCAAAGACCTATATGGTTTCGGCCACCTTACGGAATTGACTCAACTCCAGTTGGTGGTGGATTGGCTTGGCGCGAATGGTGGTTTACAAAGGGAAAGAAGGGTGAGAAGCCTGCTGATCAATATTTCATAGATCAGATGGATTTAGTTGGCAAATGGCAAATGACTAGAATGGGCTCAGAGGATTATTTCTCACTCGGTAAGGAAATTGTGAAAAGAACATTGGAACGAATGTACCACATTGGTACAGTTGGAGAAGCACCTGAAGTTTTTGTCAGAGCTAAAAATTTAATAAATTTTCCACCAGACGAGGGCACTGTTTATATCAATCATCTTGTCAGTGGCCACTCAGACCAGTGGTATCTCCAATAAAATGATAAAATTTTTTGTAGGATAATGTTGCCAAAGATTTTATATTCAAGGCTAAAAAATAGAGAAAAGGAGGTTAAAAGGATAATTGAAGTACTGTAAATGCTTTTCTTAAGCTGTACTGATTGGTACAGTAAAGGTAGAAAAAGCTTCGTCAAAAAAGTAACTAAATAAATTGTCAGTAGAAAAATTCTACTGGCAACTCACCTGCAATGAATATCAATACTACCGATTTCAATTGTTTGATGAACTCTCATCAAACAATTGAAATTTCCCCCGACAACTAGCAACAGATTACAATCCCCTCATCGAATACAGAATAAAAATTTAAAGTCTAAGTAGATTTTCGCAATAATGAAATCTTTTAGAAATTCCTTTTATAAAAAACGGACGGATCAAAGATCAAAATTAATGAATGATATCGAAGATACACGAAATTACAGGAAAATTATAATCTAATAAGAATATAGTAAATTAGATTAATGAAATAAACGTCTTTGGTAAAGGTTCATACAAATGGTCAAACTTATTAAACAATGAAAATTTTCATAACATCAATAAAATATCAAAAAATTGATTCAAAACTTTAAAGAAAAAATAAAAAAGTTTATAAATTTAAATGGATATCGAATTAAAAACATAAATTAATCTTGATACTCTTAATTCGTCTCACTTTATCAAAAATTAAGTTGTTTTGAATTTGAGCTAGGAAACTTCAACAATGAAGCGGTTTTCAAAAAGTTAGAAGAAAAATGTTAAATTATTTACTAAAAAGACTAATCTACATGATTATAGTTTTATGTTTAATTTCAATTGCCTCATTCTATATTGTTAATTTACCACCGGGAAGCTGGATTGAAAGTTATGCAATAGAACTGGATAATAGTGGGGAGATGGTTGATGAAGAAGAATTAATATACCTAACTGAAAGATATGGATTGGATCAACCTATTCACATTCAATACCTTAGATGGATTGTACCTATCATTACAAAAGGGGATTTTGGGCAGTCATTCGAATGGCAAATGCCAGTCTGGAATCTCATTGAAGACAGGCTACTTTTAACAATGATTATTTCTACTTTTTCCTTATTATTTATATATTTGGTATCAATTCCAATAGCACTTTATTCAGCAACAAATCAATATTCATTTTTTGATTATGTATTTACATTTCTCGGTCTCATCGGCCTGGCGATTCCAAATTTCTTACTTGCTTTAATTCTCATGATTGGACTTACGCACTTATTTGATTTCTCACCCGGTGGTCTCTTCTCACCTGAGTACTTGCGTGCTGAATGGAGTCTAATGAAATTCTTAGATCTCTTAAAGCACTTGCCAGTACCAATTATTGTGATTGGCACAGCTGGTACGGCAGGAATTATTAGAGTTCTGAGAAGTCTTCTTTTGGATGAACTTGAAAAGCAGTATGTTAGTACTGCTAGAGCTAAAGGTGTGCATGAATGGAAACTTATATTGAAATATCCCTTCCGTATGGCTCTTAATCCTATCTTAAGTACTATTGGTACTCTCTTGCCTTCAATTGTCTCAGGTTCAGCAATAGTTTCAGTTGTCCTGGGGTTACCTACAACGGGTCCATTACTTCTTAGGGCATTGATAGCACAAGATACTTACGCAGCATCAAGTATGTTAATGATGCTAGGCGTTTTAACAGTTATTGGTATATTTTTGTCTGATATTCTATTAATGATACTTGATCCTAGAATAAGGTTCGAAAAATCAAATTAATAATTAAACATGTCAGTTAAAAATTCAAAAGAAATAATTTATTCCCAAAAAAAGCTAATTGTAAATAAGTTTAAGAAACATAAATTTGCAGTTTACTCTTTCTATTTCCTAACTCTTTTATACACAATAACAACTTTTGCAGAATTTTTTTCACCTTATCCCACTTTTCAAAGAAATCGTGAATTTCTTTATGCACCGCCTTCATCGTTACATTTTTTTGATAAATCTGGAAAATTTTCAATCCTGCCATTTGTATATGAATTAAAAGGTGAATTAGATATGAAAACTTTCCAGCGTACTTATGTCAATAATGATAAGATGAAGTATAAAATCGTTTTTTTTCCAAAGGTTGAATCATATAGCATGCTTTTTTTTACACTTAATAGGAAATTCGTCGGCATTGAAAATGGAGGACAACTATTTCTTATGGGTACGGATGGCTTGGGAAGAGATGTTTTTAGCAGAACTCTCTATGGTATTAGAACGTCTTTGTATGTAGGTTTAGTTGGCCTTTTTTTTGGCTTAGTTCTTGGTTTATTTTTTGGTGGTATTTCAGGATATTATGGTGGAAGTATTGACAATTTCATTCAAAGATTTATTGAATTTATTCAATCATTACCAACTTTACCACTATGGATGGCTTTAGCAACTTTAGTACCTCCAGAATGGTCCCCAATTCAGGTTTATTTCAGTATTTCTATTGTACTAGCTATCATTGGCTGGACGGGCTTAGCGCGGGTAGTTAGAGGTAAATTGATTAGTCTGAGAGAGGAAGATTATGTTTTAGCAGCAAAAGTTTGTGGCGCGCGTGAGTCAGATATCATTTTGAGACATCTGTTGCCTGGATTTTCAAGTTACTTAATTGTGCATCTCACACTTGCGATTCCAAGTATGATTCTTGGGGAAACATCACTCAGTTTTTTGGGGTTAGGTATTCGGCCACCAGCTGTTAGTCTGGGCACACTGCTTCAAGATGCTCAAAATGTTCAAACAGTAACAATGAATCCATGGCTTCTTTTCCCTGGTATGTTTGTGATTCTCATTGTTTTGGCATTCAACTTTTTGGGTGATGGTATTAGGGATGCTGCCGACCCGTATAAGCACCATTAGTCTCTATGATACAAGCCGAAAAAAAACTACTCGAAACACTTGACCTCAGAACCATTCTCAATGTTGATGAGGGCAGATTGACAGCCGTTGATGGTGTAAATATTTCTGTTAATCGTGGAGAAACCCTCGGGATAGTCGGTGAATCTGGTTGTGGTAAGAGTATGCTTGCTCAATCAATCTTAAGAATAGAACCTAAGTACGCCCAGATTAGTGGAGAAATAAACCTTTATTCTAAACTTGGTGATAGAATGAATTTAGCAAGTTATGCTAGAAATTCTGTCAATCTTAGAGAAGTAAGAGGCGGGCGAGTAAGTATGATTTTCCAAGAGCCAATGTCAGCTTTTTCAGTATTGCACACAATAGGCAATCAATTAAAAGAGGCAATTTATCTGCACAAAGCTACAAAGGAAGTCGAAGCTGAAAAAATTGCTATTAGTTCATTGGAAAGAGTTGGGATTCCCAACCCGAGACAACGCCTCAAAGATTATCCGCATCATTTTTCCGGAGGTATGCGTCAACGGGCAATGATTGCTATGGCTCTTTCGTGTGAACCTGAGCTTCTTATTGCTGATGAACCAACAACGGCCCTGGATGTTACGATACAAGCCCAAATACTTAGTCTAATGAAAGAACTCCAAAATGAAACTGGAATGGCCATTATATACATCAGCCACGATCTAGGTGTCATAGCTAATATGGTGGATAAAGTAATTGTGATGTACTTGGGAAAAGTAGTAGAGCGATCAACTGTTAGTAATCTATTTGAAAACCCTTTACATCCATATACGAAAGCGCTGATTAATTCGATACCGCGTATTGGTAAAACCAAGAGGGAAAAATTATACTCAATTAAGGGTGTTGTTCCTTCCCCTTTAGAAAACCGAACTGGATGTGATTTTTACAGTCGTTGCGAAAAAGCAATTAATAATGTCTGTAATAAAAAATTTCCAAATTTATCTGAAATTAATAAAGATCATGAAGTGAGATGTTTCCTTTATAAATGATTTTATTAAAACGCATATGCAAAATGAAAACATTTTAGAAGTTCATGAACTTAGTAAATATTTTCCTATCGAAAAAGGTTTATTTAAGAAAGTTGTGGGCTTTGTTCGAGCTGTTGATAAAATCTCTATATCCATAAAAAGAGGTGAAGTTCTTGGAATAGTAGGTGAGTCTGGCTCCGGAAAAACAACTCTTGGGAAATGTATTTTAAAAGCCACTGAAATTACAAATGGCGAAATTCTTTTTCGCGATAACTCAGAAAATATTCACAATATATCATCCTTGAATAAAAAGGATTTGAGAAGATTGCGTAAAGAAATAAACATGATTTTTCAAGATCCCTTCTCTTCTTTATCTCCTCGTATGACTGTGAATCAAATAATTTCTGAGCCACTATTCATGCATAATTACATTAAAAAGGATATCCAAGATCGAGTAAAATATCTTATTCAAAAAGTTGGATTACAAATTTCTCATCTTAACCGTTATCCAAATTCATTCAGCGGTGGTCAGCGTCAGAGAATTGGAATTGCCCGTGCCTTAGCAACAAACCCAAGACTAATTGTTGCCGATGAACCAGTATCTGCTCTCGATGTTTCTATACAAGCTCAAATTCTGAATCTACTGCAGGAATTGAAAGATGAATTGAATTTAACATATCTTTTCATTTCTCATAATCTAAGTGTAATTGAACACATTTCAGATCGAGTTGCTGTGATGTATGTTGGCAGGGTTGTTGAGTCTGGCTCAACTCAGCAAATCTACTCTAATCCACAGCATCCCTACACGAAGGCACTTCTCTCAGCACTTCCACAACCGGAACCTGGTTCTAACTTTAAACCTGAAATTTTACGGGGTGAAGTTGCCAATCCTGCCAATCCACCATCTGGTTGCCATTTCCACCCCCGTTGTATTCAAGCAACTGAATTTTGTTCTAAAAACAAACCGGAACTCGTAGATCTTGGAAATAATCACTACTCAGCTTGTTTCTTTTCTAAATAATTAAACTAAATTCTCTTCTGCGTATTTAACGAAGTTGTTAATCCTATGAAAAGTAAAATAGTTTGCATTGTGTGCATTATCAGCTCCGCCTGAGTTGTCGTCAAATGCTGTTCTTGACACAAAGATTATATCTTCATCATCAAATTCAAAATCAATATATTGAAATGCGTGTTTGTATGGGTCCTTATGATTCAAAAGATGTTTTATAATTTTCCATTCAAGTAGATCTTTTGAAGCACTTAAGGCTAATTTGTTTCTATATGAATTACTGTCTTGGGGATTCACAATGCTAAAGTAATATTCGCTGTTTGGATCCTTTTTGACTACGAATTTTGCACCCCCTCCTGGAAATTTTACTCGGTCTTTTCTTTCATCATGTTCAAGTGTTTTTCTATCTTCATTTATATAAACTATGCTAGCGGGTTCATCTTCTTCGATAAATCCTTCTTTACCAATACCCCCGGAGCGTGTTCTTAAATTTGTTCTTAATATATTCACCAATCGGCTCTTCGGATCTACAACTACATTGCCTTCTATCCACTGATAATTTTCCCAAGATTTAATTGAATTGGAAAACGTCCACGAATCTCTTCTTAGTAAATCGGCATCTGTGCTTGCTGAAATCACAAAACTTTCCCAAGATTTACGATCAGGTTCAGGGGCATATTCAAAAGCTTTCCAGATCCTATTATTATGTACTAAAACTGAAGTTGGTGCTGTATGATAACCTTCTCCATCTGTTAACAGCCCTGTATTTTCACCTTCTACTTCTGACCATGTCATACCTGAATCAGTTGATTTACGTATAAAGATCTTTCCATTCAACCGTCCTAAATTATTGTCACAATGGTCAGTTCCAAGTATATAGAGAACGCCATTAAGATTAAATATTTTAGACCAAATCTGATTTTTTATATTTTTAATGTAGTCCCATGTTTCTCCTCTGTCATTGCTTTCATAAATGAATGTCTCTGAATATGTAGAACCTTTTCCGAAGTATGAGTGAGATGCTAAGTATCTATCTTTATCAATTTTAAGAATTGAAGGGCATCCTACAAAATTTTTAGTTTGTGCTGGAACATGATGTATTATTGTACCTGGTACTTTGTCAAATATTTTTGAATAACTCTGAGGTTTCATTTTTTGATCCAAGTTTAGGTTATTAATCTTAGTTTTAATATCATGCTAATTTTACAGAAAAAAGATTCGAATAGTTTACTTCCATTTTTTAATTTTAAATAATAAAATTGGGGGTTGGCGCAGTTGCGTCGTTCATACAAATGAAGTAATCTTTGCAATTTGAAGAACTAACGATGCAATGTCCTCACTGTGCTCATCCCGACTACATTTTCTTTGGTAAAAATCGAGGAGTCCAACGCTATCGTTGCCAAGCCTGCCGATGGATCTTTCAAACACTACGACGAGGCAAAGATCCAGCCCTCAAGCAACAGGCCTGTTAGCTCTATCTAGAAGGAATGGGGATGCGATCGAGAGTTTCATTCCACACGCCAAGTATTATGCGGTAAAGACCTTCACCACACTAATCGAATCACTCCACTGCTGACTCAGGCATTATCTAGCCAGACTCCACCATAAAACGCTTTGCTACCGCAAATCAAAAACGATGTTGGAAGTTTCTTTGAAACTGCTCACTCATCAGCTAAACAACCCTTAAGCCCTAACACCTCAAGCAGGTGATGAGGGTGGTGCTGTGATGAAAGACATTTTGCCAGGAGGCTGAGTGGTATCATTGGGAACCTGAGCCTGCATGCGCCAGAGTACCAAGCCCGTTAAGGCCGCAGCAATCGTCAGGGGCCATTCCAACCCGATCCAGTCAGCTGTGGTCCCAACCAACAAAGCG
>Ga0255759_10005678_pt1 | contig 10643 bp, 10 predicted proteins | sample 101ome_20_FD_179959 | JGI IMG/M metagenome (GOLD analysis project Ga0255759, IMG submission 179959) | Coastal salt marsh microbial communities from the Groves Creek Marsh, Skidaway Island, Georgia - 101404AT metaG (version 2) | ecosystem: Environmental > Aquatic > Marine > Intertidal zone >...
AGGCGCGCTGCTTCATGCCGCCGCTCAGTTCGTGCGGATAGAGCGAAGCGGCCTCAGGTTTGAGACCCACTTTTTCCAGCAGGCCTACCACGCGGGCCATGAGCTCGTCTCGCTCGCCCTCTTCGCCGTGCTCGCGCATCGTGAGCATCATTTGCTCGCCGATGCGAATCACCGGATTGAGCGAGTTCATCGCACCCTGCGGCACCATAGCCACCCGCTTGAGTCGCGTTTGGCGCACCTCCTCAGCATTGAGGGCAAGCAAATCCGTGCCGTCGTCAAAAACGGCTTTACCTCCGGCGATGAAACCCGGCGTCTTGATCATGCGCAGCAGCGCTAAGATCATCGTCGTCTTACCGCTACCCGATTCGCCGACTAGGCCAAAACGCTCGCCCTTATAGAGGGTCAAGTCGACCTCATTAACAGCGCGCGCGATCCCGCGACGCGTCTCAAAGTGCACCTCTAAGCCGCTAATATCGAGCAGAGGCTCTCTGTTGTTTACGGATTCACTCATACGGCTTTCCGCTGTTTGGGATTGGCCAGTTCGTCCAGGCCGACGGCGATCATCAGCAGCCCGACAAAGATGAGTCCGATAAACGCAATGGGAATGGCCCACCACCACCACATGCCGCGAATCAGCGCGCTAAAGGTGATCGCCCAATAAATAGTCATACCAACGGTTGGGTCGTTCTGCGGACCTAAGCCCAGCGCCTCTAAGCCTATGGACGAGAGAATCGCCCAGTTTACGGCATTGGCAAACTGCGCGGCCAGATAGGGCAGTAAGTTGGGGAACAGCTCTTTCCAGATGATTTCGGCGGTGCTCATACCGTTGAGCTTGGCCATCTGCACGTAGGCGCGTTCGCGCATGCTCAGCACCTGCGAGCGAATGACGCGCGTCGGCCACATCCAGGCCAGCGATGCCACGACAAGCGCCATAATATTGACGCTGATTTCTTCGCGAATGGTCGAGGCAATGGACACGAGCACAACCAGCCCCGGCACCGTGAGCAGCGTATCGACGATGCCACGCGTAACCACGTCAAACCGACCGCCGAGATAGCCGCTGGTAAAGCCTAAAACGATGCCCAGACCCAGTCCCACGGCGCCGGCCAACAGCCCGATACGCAGGGTCAGCGGCACCCCTACAACCATAACAGAAAGCAGGTCGCGCCCCGAATCATCCGTGCCAAAGGGATGTTCCCAAGAGGGCTCCATCCGGGGCGTCGTCGACAGCGGCTGAGCCAGAGACGTATCGACAAAAAGCGGGCCCAGCAGGCCAAATAGGACGATGATGGAGACCATGATGAAACCGGCCGCCAACATCGGGCTCTCGCGCAGATAGTAGGATATTTGACTGAGGCGCTGCATATCAGTTCTGCCTGCTGTGGGAAATGCGCGGATCGAGCAGCGGATAGAGAAAATCCATCAGCATCGTCACCAGGCCGATAGACATGATGAGAATGAGCACAACGCCGTTTATCACGGTGTAATCGGAGGACTGAATGGCCTGAAAAAGCACGGTGCCAATACCGGGATAGGCGAAAATAACCTCGACAATCACCTGCCCTGCAACGACGTTGGCCAGCGACAGACCAAGCGCTGTAAACTGCGGCAACATCGCATTGCGCAACCCATAGCGAAAAAAGATCGTCCGATTGCGCAGCCCGTTGGCTTCGGCCAGCGTGACGTAGTCTTCACCTGAGGTAGTTACCATCATACCGCGCATGCCCAACGCCCAAAACCCAACGGCCTGCAGCACGATGGCCAGCGCCGGCAAAATAGAGTGGTGTAAGACGTCCAAGTAAAAGTCAACGCTAGCAATAGCCAACATACCGGGCGAGTAGCCACCCGACAGGGGAAACCACTGCATTTTGAGACCGAGTATGTAAAGCACGATCAGCCCCAACAGGTAGGGGGGAATCGCCGAAAGCGTCATAAAGGGCACGGCCAGACTGCGCACCCATGGCGGTGCATTGGGCCAGGCTGAAAGCGCACCGATCAACGTGCCGAGAGCAAATCCGATTAGGACGGAGACCACCATTAGACCAATGGTCCAAGGAATGGCATTGCCGATCATCTGACCGACGCGCGCCGGATAATTGGCCAGCGAGTAGCCTAGGTCGAGTGTGAAGGTATCTCCGAGAAAGTTGAGGTACTGCACGTACAACGGCTTATCGAGACCAAACTTGGCCTGATATGCTTTGACCATCGCCTCAATGCCGTCTTGTCGCAGACCGCCACTGGCAGCGAGCTGACCCAGCTTTTCGCGGATCGGATCGCGCCCGGTGCCCAATCGGGGCACAAAAAAGTTAACACTCGCAGCGGCCCATACGACTACGAGAAAAAGGGCCACCCGTCTTACTATGTAATTCCAATTCATGCGAATCAGCTATTTAGATCGGGAAAAAGCCTTTCGGCATCACGACAAAAACGGAAGGCGATAAACTACCGCCGATCCCCTGTTCTGTCAAATAATTTGACTAATTCTCGCCGCCTGCAGAGAGGCGCAATACGCTACCTGCAGCCACGGCATACACGGTATCGCGCGCGCCGCCAGGCCACCGGACGGACACCCATTCGGCCCGCGCGCTTTCTCCCAGGCCAAAGTGAAGGCGAAGCGCGTTGGCTCCGAGATAGCCCGAACCGCTGTTAACCGTGCGCAGCAGCGTTTGGCCGTTGACGCGCACGCCAACTTGAGCGCCGACGCCGTGCCGGTTGAGCCCTTTGCCCAAGAGGTCAACGGCGATGTGTCCATTGGACGTTTCCGTATCGTTGCGCAGCAGCGTCGGGGCTTGGTCCAGGTTAGTGACCAGCAAGTCGAGATCGCCGTCTCCGTCGTAATCGCCGCTGGCCGTCCCTCTACTCACCGCTTTAACGGCTAAACCCGGCCCGCCATCTACTTCCACGTAGCTGCCCCCGTCGTTGCGGAACAGCTGGTTGCGCTGCGCGTACCCCCCACCCGTCGAAGCCTGATCCACCTGTGGATACACGTGACTGTTGACCGAGAACAGGTCGAGATCGCCATCGCTGTCGGCGTCAAAGAAATGGGCGCCCCATCCCAAGTACTCTACGCTGGGAGCAGCCAGTCCACTGCTAGACGTCGCATCGACAAACTGTAGCTGGCCGTCGTTGCGATAGAGCGTATTCGTCTCGCCGTAAAAGTTGGTTACAAAGATGTCGCCGTCCCCATCGCCGTCGTAATCCCCCACGTCCACCCCCATACCCGACTCTTCTTCCCCGTCGATATTAAACGCCACACCGGCCTGCATCGCCACGTCTACAAAGTGCCCCCCATCGTTGCGCCACAGCACATTGGCCCGTTCGTCGTTGGCCACAAAGAGATCCATATCGCCGTCCGCATCAAAGTCTTCGGGTACTACGCCTAGCCCGTAGTGGTCGTTGGCTGCGGCAATGCCCGCCCCCTCGGTCACGTCGACAAACTCCCCGCTGCCGTCGTTCCGATAGAGGCGGTCCTCGCCGCCGGGCAGCCCAACGGGCCCGCAAAACACGCGCAGTCCGCCCAGATAGACGCAGGGATCCCACAAGCTTGGGTCTTTTAGCAGCGGTTGGATATCAAATGCCACGTAATTGGTGACGTAGAGATCAAGGTCGCCGTCCCTATCGTAATCGACAAAGGCCGCGCTTGCGCTGAAGTCGCCGCCCTCTGCCCCCGAGGCCGTTTCTACAAACTGGCCGCTCGCACTGTTTAGGAAAAGCGCGTTTGCACCGTAGTTGGTCAGATAGAGGTCGCGCAGACCGTCTCCGTCGACATCGCCAACGGCCACGCCTGCTCCCCAGCGGCGATCGCCGAGCCCGGCATGTGCCGTGTCGTCGACAAAGCGGCCCCCGTCATTTCGGTAGTAGACGTTGCCCGAGCCCTGTTCGTAGGACGAAAAGGTCGAGCCGTTTACCATGTAGAGGTCTAAATCGCCGTCGGCGTCTGCATCAAAGAACGCGGCCCCGCTGCCGTGCGCTTCGAGGATAAAGCCCTTGTCCTTGCCGCCACCAACGTGGACAAAGTCGATGCCCGCCTGAACGGTCTGGTCGGTAAAAGACAGCTGGGCCAGCGCCGGCACGGCCAGCAGCACGAGCGAGAATAACATGCGCATTAGGCGCCACACGCGCGTTTCAACGGGTCAATGCGCACACCGAAAACCCAGCGTGTTGCCCTTCACATAGGAATGGGCATCTTTCGTATTTGAGCGCTTGTCGCACTGTGCCAACGTGTTGCCGTTAACCCACGAACCGCCGCGCAAAAACTGCAAATCGCCTTCCGACTGCGTCCACTCCCATACGTTGCCAGCCATGTCCATAATGCCAAACGGGCTGGCCCCTTTGGGGAACGTGCCGACGGGCGACGTTCGCACATAGCCATCGTATTTATGCCCATAAATATTGGCATAGCCCTGCTCAAATGTATCGCCCCAAGGGTATTTCAACCCTTCTGGTCCCTCACAGGCATAGCGCCATTCGCGCTGCGTTGGCAGCCGTTTCCCCGCCCACTCGCAGTAGGCGCGCGCTCCGTGCCAAGAAACCTCGACGACCGGGTGCGTTTCAAAGCTGTCTTTGGCAGCAAATATGCCTTCGTTCTCCTCAATGAGCGCAAAGCGACTGCGCAGTTCAACCCAATAGGCGCCCTCTTCCTCCTTATTGCCGCGCTCGTTTAGGAAGAGCGCGTATTCCGCGTTGGTCACTTCAAACTTATCGAGGTGATAGCGGTCTCCGTCCAATTCGATCAGAACGGAGGAGCCACCTTTCACAGAATCAGGCGCCGCGAGTTCCTCCTGGGCTCCGGAAGACACCGACAGTAGCAAGGCACAGCACAGCGCGAAACGGCCAATATATTTACTCATTTTCATACATCCTCTATGTAACGGGATATTGTAGCACTAAACCCTTCTTCTTCCAGCGATGGGCCCATTTCAATATGCGCCTCCTCGGCCAAGCGACGCACTTCTGGCTTTGCGTTGCCCATCAGCACGCCGATCCCAGCCGCTCTGAGCATGGGCAGATCATTGTCGCCATCGCCGATGGCGAGCGTCTCTTCTAGCGTTGCCCCCACCTCACGGGCCAGCGCACGCAGCGCTAAGGCCTTGTCGACGTGGGGCGGCATAATCTCGATTCGGTCTGGAATGGACCACGTGGCGTAGATGCGCTCTCCCCAGCGCGCGCGCATCGCTTCGAGGACTGCATCGCGCCGCGCTTCGCCCGTAACCATCATAATCTTGGGCGGAGCGGCGATCTCTCCGCTCAAGCAGTGCGCATACAGCTTTTCATCGTGTACGAACCCCGGTCCCCCAAACACCTCTAAGCCGTCGACCGAATGCGAATGGCGATACGCTTCGCGCAGCCCGTCGCCATCCTGTTCACACAGGCAGCATATCAAGTTAAAATCGCCCTCCTGACTAAAGGCGACTAATTCGCGAAAGAGTTCCGCGTCGAGGCGCTCTTCGTGTAGCAAGCGACGGTGCCCGTCGCGCACGTTGCTGACGGCGACGCCGCCGTTGTATCCCCCAACGTAAAGCGCAGAAGCTACGTCCGGCCAAGGGGCCAGAGGTTCCTGCGATCGTCGAATGCTGCGACCGCTATTGCTCGCGACTGCAATCCCCCGTTCCAACAGGCGCTCAATCGTGCGCAGCGATTCCTGTGAGAGACGACTCTCTTCGTCCAGTATCGTGCCATCCATATCAAAGGCGACTAGCTTAATCATTTGTTCTCCTGCCATCTTTTCTCCACTTCGCTCAACCGCTGCTCCTCGCGTGCGTCCATGCGCGCTAGCTGAACGTAGCGCTGCCATTCGGCATCCGCTCTTTGCGGATAAGCGCGTTCGTAAATCAGCGCCAAGTGATAGCGCCACAGCGCGCGCTCAGGTTCTAGCTCAACGGATCTTTCACCTGCCTCCAGTGCCGCTCCGAGCACGCCCAGTTGTCTGTATACATCGCCCAGCGAAGCGTGTAGCTCTGCGTTGTTGGGATGGAGCACTGCTCCATCGGCAAACACCTTCACGGCCGCGCGCAGGCGGCCCCTATGCACGTAGAGTCCTCCGAGTTTCAGCGCGGCATCACCTCCATCATTGCCCAGAGAGAGTGCCCGTTTAAAAGCCTCTTCGGCCGCTGCCCAATCCCCGCGCTGGCTGTGCACGATACCCAAGCTAATCTGTATACTCGCATCGGCAGGCTGCAAACGGGCCAATCTTTCGTAGGATGCCAACGCTTCTTCTTGGCGTCCCAGCGCGCTGTAGATAAGTGCCGCATAGCGCCGAGCCAACACCAGATCACCATCGGCGGCCAGCGCGCGCTCTACGTGGCCCAACGCGCGCTGAGCCTGACCGTCTTCCCAGAGAAAACGGCCCATCTCTTGGTGCAAAAGTGCTCCATCTCCCCCGCGCTCTATTCCCTCGGCCAGCACGCCGCGCCCCACCTGAGGCTGCCCCATGTCGCGATAGAGTGCGGCTAGTTCCACGCGCGCACGCGCGTCGGTTGGGTCGTTAGTCAGTGCTTGGATATAGAGCGATTGCGCCGCTTCCCGCTGCCCCAGACGCAGTTCCACGCGCGCCAAGTGAGCGTGCACGTCTGGCAATGCCGGGTCGAGTTGGAGCGCTGCGCGATAGGCAGCACGCGCAGACTGCAGGTGCTCCGGCACGTGACCTAGCGCAGCGTATGCGTGCCCTATACGCGCATAGAGCAACGCCGATCGTTCACCGCGGCGCAGCGCGTCCTGATAGGCGCGCTGGGCTCCGCTGTAGCGTCCCTGAGCTGCGAGGGCAAATCCCAGGCCGGCATAAGCCGCTCCCATGTCGGCATTCTGCTCGACGAGTCGCCTGTAGAGCACCGTCGCCTTTTCATAGGCGCCCTGTGCTTCGTAGAGTGCCGCCAGCCCCAGCGTGGCTTCGACTAGGGTGGAATCGCGCGCTAGCGCCTGCTCTTGGGCATACTGCGCATCGGCCAAGGTCTGCGGACTCAGGGTGCGCAGCGCTCGATCGCCAACGAGCGCACGCGCCTCTTCGTGCCAGGCTCCAGCGTCTCGTTCGACGCACCCTCCCCACAGCATGCAGCCCGACAGCACGCAGAGTCCGCGCATACGCCAGCTCATGGCATCTCCTCCAACAGCGACTGACCTTCCGTAATTTTCCAGCGCCTGTTGACAGGTACGTCGGAAAAAACGTCTGCAATACCGCTCGGCCAACGCACGGCCACTTGCTCAGCGCGAGCGCAGTCTGCCAGACCGAAATGCGCCTCTAAACTGCTGCTGTTCCCAAAGCTGTAGCCCGAAGCTACCTCGCGCATTTGCACTCGTTCCCCACAGCGCACTTCAACACGTGCGCCGATCCCGTCGCGATTGCTCTGCTGGCCCTCTAGCTGAAACGCTAGCCAGTCGTTGCCGAATCCCTCGTTGCGATAAAAAGCGTTGTGCCAGTGATCGCCGGGCTGCGCTCCGCCCGAGGGCACGTAGAGATCGACGTCTCCATCGCGGTCGTAGTCGGCAAACGTCACGCCGTGCGACTTGCCAACGTGTCCCAGTCCGAGCGCATCGGTCACGTCAGAGAACGTGCCATCGCCCCGGTTGTGATAGAGCACGTCGGGATCGCGGCGGCCCATCTGCGGACCACCATTGCCTAAATACAAGTCGATCCAACCGTCGTTATCGACGTCGGCCGGGACGCCGCTCATCGTCCCTTCTGCTCGCGCGATACCCGCTTCTTGAGCCACGTCTTCAAAGGTGCCATCACCGCGATTTCGGTAGAGCGCAGGCCGGTCGCGCGCACTCGTGCTGCGCCCCTCAGCACGATCGGCCAACACGCGGTCAAACGGACTCCAATTGCCGACAAAAATATCGAGCTGGCCGTCGTTGTCGTAGTCCAACACAAACGTTATAAAGCCGTCTATGTGATCAGCGCCTGTGCCCGATGCGTTCGTGATGTCGGCAAAAGACCCATCGCCCTCGTTGCGATAAAGCACGTTGGCACCGATCCTTTCGTCGCTGTCAGGCGTGACGATCAGCCGCTTGAGGATAGTAGCCATAGGGGCTTTTATTTCGTTTCAACTCCCGTGAAATCGTCGTCCGATGGGCGCCCACCACGGCGGCGATCGCGCTGGGACCATGACCGGCTTTGTGCAGCGCCGATATTTCGTATCTTTGGGTTAAGGTCAACTGGCTATATCCCTTCATAAGTTCCTCTTCGTGGGGCATGTGATTTGACAAAAGAAATATACAGTTGACCTTTGTTTTTCACATGCCACGAAAAGTGCACTCAGAAGTTGAACTCACACTACAAGGTTAAAGGTAAAACAGTGTCCATCGAGGAGATCAGTGAAGTGAAGCCTTTGGTCAAGGGTGTCACGCCTACCAAAAAATTTTCGCACCCACAAATCACTGCAGACGGTGAGCCTCGCGCGTCGGTTGAGTTTAGGGCGTTGAAAACGCTTTGGTTCAACACCGGCACGCTGTGCAATATTGCCTGTGATAACTGCTATATCGAATCCACGCAGACAAATGATCGCTTGAGTTACTTGACCGTGAATGAGGTCAACGGTTTCTTAGACGAGATCTGCACGGATAGATTAGCGACCGAAGAGATTGGCATTACCGGCGGTGAGCCGTTTATGAACCCTGATATTGTCGGCATCATGAAGGAGTGCCTGAGTCGCGGCTTCCGCTTGTTGGTCTTAACCAATGCGATGCGACCGATGATGCGCCCACGTATTCAAGCAGCATTGCTGGATCTGCATAAACGTTTTGGTGAGCAACTTACTCTGCGCGTATCGGTTGATCACTTCAACTCGAAACTGCACGAGCAGGAGCGCGGAGCTAATACTTGGCAACCCATGCTTACGGGTTTGAAGTGGTTAACGTTAAACGGTTTGCACATAGACATTGCTGGGCGCACCTGTTGGGGCGAGAGCGAAGCGCAGTTACGCCAGGGCTTTGCAGATTTGTTTGCGCGCCAAGGCATTGCTGTGGATGCTTATGATAAGAAGCGCCTAATGCTGTTTCCAGAAATGGATATAACGGCGCAGGTACCAGAGATCACCGAGGCATGTTGGGACATTCTTGATACCAGCCCTGAAGACCTAATGTGTGCCACTGCGCGAATGGTAGTAAAGCACAAAGGCGCAGCCGCGCCGTCGGTAATGGCTTGCACATTACTAGCCTACGACGAACGCTTTGACTTAGGTTCAAGCTTGGCTGCAGCAAATACGGCAGTGCCGCTTAATCATCACCACTGTGCGAAGTTCTGCGTGCTCGGTGGAGGTTCCTGCAGTGCCTAGCCGCCTATTGGCGTAACACGTTGAGCCAAGTCTTTTGCTCGGGCGTAAGTCTATCCTCTGCCGTCAGAACCGCGTTGTGTAGCGAGCCCCGAATTTCATCTGGTGTTGCTCGCAACGGCTTTTGCAACAGTGCGGCCAGCACTTTTTGCGCTTTCTCAAGTGTGCTTTGGTAGGTCTCAAGGAACTTGTCAACGCTGACATGCTGCGTGGGATCGTCCATCCAACAGTCATAATCAGTTATCAAGCACAATGAGCAATACGCAAGCTGTGCCTCTCGAGCTAGAAACACCTCGGGAACATTCGTCATGCCGACCAAATCGCAGTGGGCGCTGTCGCGCAAAAAGAGACTCTCCGCTCGAGTGCCTAAGCGCGGTCCTTCAACACAGGCGTAAGTTTTACCGACGTGTAAGTGTTGGTCAGTGCGGGCGGCTGCGTCTGCGATGTCTGCACCCAGCGCTGGGCAGGTTGGATAGGCGGAGGAAATGTGTGCCGCAACGCCTTCGCCAAAAAAACTGTATATGCGTTTACCACGTGTGTGATCAAAATATTGACCGGTTAGGGCAAGATCTCCAGGGCCAATATCTTGGTGCAGACTGCCAGCAGCAGAAAACCCCAGCACCCTGCGAGCCCCCAAGGACTTTAGGGCAAAGATATTGGCGCGATAATTTACCTCGTGAGGCAAATACTTATGTCCTTCGCCGTGTCGTGCCAAGAACAATACTGGCTGATCACAATATAGGCCTTCGATGATTGGTGCAGAAGGTTGGCCGAACGGCGTTGTGACTCTGTGCTGATGGTTAACGACCAGCCCCTCTAGTTGGTAGAGGCCGGAGCCGCCGATGATCGCTAACATCACTGACTCCTAATATTCAGAGTCGGTCGCGGGCAGATTCGATCAGCACGCGCTGAGTCGCTAATGGATTGTTTCTTCATATGCTCCTCTTCGTGGGAGGGGTGAATAGATAAAAGAAGTATACCGATTTACATCTGTTTTTTCACGTCCGTTTAAGGGTGCGATCGGGAGTTGAAATCACGCCTTCTCGCGCATCTTATTTTCGCTATATATCTTTGCCTGTATGATAATCTTCTCTAACCCTAACTGGTCCTGATTTATTATTCCGTCTATACCTGTGTGGTGACCGACCTGATTTGCACCAATTAGGGTGAGACTATTTCTTAGCAGCTAAGGAGTAGGCTCATGAAACAGAAACAGCATAGCACCGAAGATATCATCCGCATTTTGCGCCAAGCCGACTGGATCAAACCGATCGTCCTGTTGCTGACCGTCATCGTCATGCAAAAGATCAACAGTCTCTCACTGGGCTACGTGCTCTTTCGCATAACCAATGACATTGAGAAACTTCCTTACCCACTTGC
>Ga0255759_10005681_pt1 | contig 10642 bp, 11 predicted proteins | sample 101ome_20_FD_179959 | JGI IMG/M metagenome (GOLD analysis project Ga0255759, IMG submission 179959) | Coastal salt marsh microbial communities from the Groves Creek Marsh, Skidaway Island, Georgia - 101404AT metaG (version 2) | ecosystem: Environmental > Aquatic > Marine > Intertidal zone >...
GATCTCGACCGTGAAAAGGTCAACATCAATGGTGGCGCTATGGCGCTTGGTCATCCGATCGGTGCCACCGGTTCAATTCTGATCGGCACGGCACTCGATGAACTGGAACGCTCCGGTGGCCGCTACGGACTCATCACCATGTGCGCGGCAGGCGGCATGGCACCAGCAATCATTATCGAAAAGATGTAACCCGCCACGGCTTGAACCAGTCGAAGTAAAAAGGGGCCCTGACGGCCCCTTTTTTCTTCGACCTGCAGAAAGTCGTCGTCAGATATCGCCATCCAACATGAATTCGATCCAGGCGGTCACCGCATCGAAGGTATCGAGCCACTCGGCATAGTCGGTGCCTGCCCTGTCCACCAGCTTGATACCGAGCCTGTGGGTTTCCCCCGAAATGACATCCCAGCGTACTTCACCCTCGAGCAGGTACATCATGAAGGGTCGACCTATCGCCACAGTGATATTCAACAGCGTACCTGTCGGGATGTGCATGCCACTCTTGATCTGCAACCCGCCCGTAGAAACATCCGCCGTCTCGCAGGGTACAGCTTTACCAACGATTTCAGGACGAGGTTCGCACTGTTGGATGTGCACAAACAATCTGAATTCCCCGACATGCCGGTCGTGTTCGCGACGTTCATCATCAAGCTTGCTCATGCCAGCCTCCAGTCATTCCCGTTGAGACAAGTTTAGTCCAGAGTGATATCAGTAGCTAACCTCTTTCGCAATCGCGAACAGCAGCAACTGAGGCGACTACTTACCTGACTCGGGTGCCATCAGAAATGACGGCCCTTATGCTGCGGGTATGCCCAATGTCGAGCAATGGGTTCTTCTCGAGGAGCACCAGATCTGCCTCCATACCAGCCTTGATCTGCCCCATCTCGTCGTCTTTGTTGAAGAACTTCGCCGGTGTCACGGTGGCGGCATGCAGCGCTTGAAGCGGAGTCAGACCCGCGTCAACCAGGCGTTCCAGCTCTGTATGCAGACTATAGCCGGGGATAGCCTGACCGATGGGTGTGTCTGTACCGGCACCAATGGGTACACCCTCGCGCTGCATGGCGGCAACGAGCTCAAGACTCCAGGCTGACATTTTGTCGCCCAACTCACTGGTCTGACCGGCGTAGAAACGGGCTGTCTCCTGCCAGTCACTGGCCACGGAATCCGGCAATTGCAGCAGCGCAGTTGACCAGTCCGCCCGCTGCAGCGGGGAATATTGCGTAATGGTATTCAGCCTGAGTGTCGGCACCTGGATCGTATTAACGAGTGCACGGATGACCCTCTGACAGCGCGATGAATCAGGGTCGGCGGTCGCCAATGCGACCGTACGCTGGCTGCTCTGCAGATGGCTGCGGAGTTCATAACCCGTTTTCTCATCGGGCGATGCCAGCATCGCTGTACGCGTTTCGTAGAGTGTGTCGGCATCATCAGCACAGGCGATCTCGATATTTCGCAGGTGCTCCATGGAGTTCACCGAGGGCCCCGCCTCATCGGCGAGCATCGACAGCGGTACATGGGCCGCAATGGGGATACCTGCCTCACGCGCAACGCTGACCATCGTCTGGAATACTTCAGGACTCACCAGCTCATAAATCTTGATGAAGTCGACACCCGCCTGCAGCAACGCATCAATTCGCTCTGCAGCCGTCTCGACGGATTCGTTACGCGTACCGATTTCAGTGCGACCGTTACCGTCGTAAACCACGAGGTTGCCATCCAGCAGGGGACCACTGAAGAAGATATCCGGCGCTTCAGCGCCCATGGATTGCCAACGCGTGATCTCCGGTTGGATCTTGTGCAGCAACGCACCCGTATCACGCACACTGGTAATTCCGTAGTCCAGGAACAAAGAAGGCATCTGCGCAGTCAGGCGAGCTTCGTAAACGATATGCACGTGCATATCCCAAAGCCCGGGGATCAGGAAGTGGGCAGTGCCGTCGATGGTTTCACGGGCATCGGCAATGCTGGCATCAGCGCTGACCACCGCCTCAATTCTGCCACCACGCACAACGACCGATTGCCTGGCGGCCTCCCCTGTAACCACATCAATCGTCGTGACATTGCTGATGACCAGGTCAGGGCCAGGACCAGCAGCGACGGCCAATTGGCCAAGGCCAAGACAGAAAAAGATGAGAATAGCGGCGCAGTTATTTCGCATGGCAGGCAACCCAATGGACAGTGTCGGGCATTCTGACATAAGCAAAGGTCGTGAGACGAGTTACACTGGCAGACCAAGTACGTTTCTATAATTAAAGGGATGTCCTATGTTCACCGAAACTGCCCTTCGCATTGGCCAACACTTGAAAGACAGCAATGCGACAGTCTCTGTCGCCGAATCATCCACCGGCGGCTTGATATCAGCCAACCTGCTCTCTGTACCGGGGGCCTCAAGCTACTTCATGGGAGGCAGCGTGGTCTACACGCGCGAGTCGCGTCGCGCCTTTCTTGAGCTCGAAACAGACCGGCTACAGGGCCTTGAGCCAATGACCCCTGAGCTCGTTCAGGAGTTTGCCCGCGCGGCCAGAGAGACGCTTGGTACAGCCTGGGGAATCGCTGAACTGGGTGCCACCGGGCCCGCCGGATCACCCTATGGCTATGGTCCCGGCAACAGCGTGATTGGCATCAGCGGTCCTGTGAGCAGGGCGATAAAAATAGAAACGCATTCCGACGATCGCCAGAAGAACATGCTCGTCTTTACTGAAGCTGCATTGAGCCTGTTTGAGGAGGTGCTGACGCATTCCTGACTGTACCTGAATCAGCGAGACACAAGGCGATACAACCACACCTCGTCAAAAGCCAATGGGTCTCGCTGGAACAGGCCGCGACTCGTCCAGATCGCGGCAAAGGCTGAAATTTCATCATCATTGGTAATGCGCACTGCTCGCGCCGGATAAATCGTCTCGTTAATGCGAAGCCTGATCCTCGGGTCCTCTTCAATATGCTGAACCCAGTTGGTTCGATTGTCGCCGGCATAGATGTAGAGTTGGCCATTCATCTGCACGTAAACGAGGTTAATCGAGTAAGGCTCACTCGGGCGAGTTTCCAGCTGCGCGAGCGCTGAAATTTCATCAAGCTGCCAGGTTTCAGGCACTTCTGAAATCGTGCCACTCAACTCGCCACCAGACAGGACGACAAGCGGGTCATTGCAGCCTGACAGCATCAGACAAAAGGCGATCAATGTGACGGCGCGGACCATGACTCAGTTCAACCCCATGGTCATACCACCGTCCACCACCATCTCGGCACCGGTGATATAGATGCTTTCATCCGAACCCAGGTAGACAGCCATGTTGCCAATATCACGAGCCGGGTCACCCATGTAGCCGATCGGCAGCGACTGCTCGATCTGTGCCCGCAGCGCCTCCCGATCCGGCGCAGCATTGAACATGGGATCCATAATAGGCGTATCGATAATGCCGGGGTGAATTGAGTTACACCGAATCCCGAGTGGCGCATTCTCCAGTGCTACAGTTTTCGTCAGCAGCCTCACACCGCCCTTGCTGGCACTGTAGGAAGCGCCACCGCGCTGACCCCGCAGCCCGACCACAGACGACAGGTTAATGATCGAGCCCGAAGCGCCACCCGGGTTGTTCTTCATCTGTCTCACACCATATTTGCACCCGAGGAACACACCGGTGAGATTGACGTCGAGCACACGCTGCCACTCCGCCAGCGGTGTTTCATCAACCGGGCAGCTGGAGAAGATACCCGCGTTGTTCACGAGCATATCGAGTCGACCATGCCGGCGCACTACCGCATCAACGATTGCGGCCCAGGTGGTTTCATCACTCGTGTCCTGCAGCAAGAACTCGGCCCCGAGTTCCTCTGCTACAGCCTCTCCGCTCTCGCTGATGTCGGTGATGATCGTGATTGCGCCCTCCTCCATGCATCGCTGGGCAATCCCCTTGCCAAGCCCGGACGCGCCGCCTGTAATCACTGTCACTTTCTGGTTTAACCGGCCCATCTCTCTTCCCCCTGAATCTGAAAACCCGATAATAGTGCTTCGCGCACGATGTTTCGATGTCATGCATAATGGCCAGTCATGAGGATCGTCTTAGCCCCAATGGAAGGCCTCGCGGATGTCCACCTGCGGCGCCTCCTGACAGCCCAGGGTGGTTATGACTGGGTCGTGTCTGAGTTTCTGCGCGTCGTCGATCGCGCCTACCCCGACAGGGTATTTTTCAAAATCTGTCCGGAACTGCAGAACGGCGGCAAAACGGAGTGCGGCACACCTGTTCGTATGCAACTGCTCGGCAGCGATCAAGACGCCATGGCAGAGAACGCTCGCCTTGCAGTCAACCTCGGCTCTCATGGTATCGATATCAACTTTGGCTGCCCAAGCAAGATCGTCAACCGCCGCAACGGTGGCGCCTCAATGCTGAAAGAACCTGACAGCCTTTACCGTGTCGTTGCCAGTGTCCGACGCGCGCTACCGCAGAAAGTCACCGTGTCCGCCAAGATGCGCCTCGGCTACGATGACACATCACTGATGCTTGAGAACGCCCAGGCCATCGAAGCTGCCGGCGCCGATGAATTAACGGTTCACGCCCGCACTCGCCAACAGGGATACACGCCCCCCGCTCACTGGCATGAATTGGGAAGAATCGCGGAGAAAATCAGGATTCCCCTGATCGCCAACGGGGATATCTGGTCAGTCACGGATTACCACACCTGTATGGCCCTTTCCGGCACTGCGGACGTCATGCTGGGACGGGGCGCGGTGCGACGACCGGATCTTGCCAGCAAAATTCGTCAAAACGAGATGACGGCTGCCGAATGGCAGATTGTTCGACACCTCTTAACCGAATTCTGGGTCGACATCCGCCGAGTGATGCCGGAAAAAGACTGTGCTGGCCGCCTGAAGCAATGGGTCAATCATCTTCGCAAGGCTCATCCCAACGCCGAGGCCCTCTGGCAGGTCATTCGTACCGAGCAACAGTGCCGGGTACTGGACCGTATGCTTGAAGCTGCCTGAGTTGAAATTTTTCGCCCCAATCTCGTCCACCGCCACAGGAGACCAGCATGACAGACTACAAGACCATCACACTCGAGCGGCAGGACGGTGTCGCCACGCTTACGCTGAACCGCCCAGACAGCCTGAACGCCCTCACTGTCGAGATGGGACGTGAACTGCAGGAGGCAATTGAGGCAGTGAAATCAGATCATGACTCAAGAGTCCTGGTGCTGACCGGCGCCGGCCGGGCTTTCTGTGCGGGCGAGGATGTTAAGCAAAGACCTGCCGACTCGGGCGCAACCCGGGCCCGGCAGACCCCGCTGTCGAAGCTCGCCGGTGGCCCTGAGGGCATGATGCGCTTCGCGGATACGCTGAGACGCATGACCAAACCCACGGTTGCAGCAGTCAACGGCTACGCCGTTGGCCAGGGCCTCAGCATCGCACTCGCCTGCGACATTCGCATCGCTTCAGATGAGGCCGGGTTCGGGGCAATCTGGACCCGGCGCGGTATTCCGCCGGAATCGTCAGGCGCTTACCTGCTCACCCATCTCGTTGGCCCCGCCAGGGCCTGTGAGCTGATCTTCATGGGCAAGATCATCGACGCGACAGAGGCTGAGAAGATCGGGCTTATCAATCAGCGTGTACCTGCCGCTCAACTGGCGGAGGTGACCCAGGAGACAGCGCGCCAGATCGCCGATGGCCCGCCCGTGGCGATTGGCATTTCGAAGATGATGGTCTATCAGGCGCTGGAAACAAGCCTCGATGTGCACAGCAGGCTTGAGTTCTTTGGCCAGGACTACAGTTTCAGTACCAAAGATCGCGAGGAAGGGATACAGTCTTTCCTCGAGAAACGCCCACCAAAGTTTACCGGTGAGTAGCAGCGATTTATGAAAAGAATAAAACAAAGGATTTATACGCAATGATCTATCCCATCTTTCAGTACGCCTATTTCGTCAATGATATTGAGGAGGCTGCCCAGAAATGGCATCGCCTCTACGGAGCCGGCCCCTTTGTGCTGGTACCGCACCACAAGACAGACAAGTTTCAGTACCGAGGCACGCCGCAGGAGGCCGACGTCTCTTATGCGTTTGGCTACCTCGGTGACACCCACATTCAGTTCATTCAGCAGCACGACGACACACCGTCGATCTACCGGGACATGTATGCCGATGGTGAAGAAGGCTTTCACCACGTTGGCTGCCTGGTGAATGACTTCGCTGCTGCCCGCCAGCGCCTGCTCGACCTTGGCTTTGTTAATGCCTGCGAACTCTGGGCTGACGACGTCAATGCAGCCTACTTCGACACGCGGGAGGTGAACGGTGGCTTCACCGAGATTCATGGCGATCCGCCTCACATTCTGGCCAGCTTTGCGATGCAGAAGAGAGCCCATGAAAACCAGCAGCCCGGCGACAGTCACATCATGACCCGGACGGAACCCTATCGTGATGGCCGGGACCCGGGCTATCTGTAGCCGGGCCGTGGGGTTCCCCTGCTGCTGTCGGGGTCAGTTCCTGTCAACCATGTCTTTATCCAGCCGGCGCCATGTCAGCAGGAAAAACACCGAACCTGTGCCATATAAGATGGCCATGATAATCATCGACGATTGGAGACTCTGGGCGTAAACCGCCCCACAGACACTCTGCAGGTTTTCACTGAGTTCGCCGATGGCGCGGGGGTGACACTGGTTTCGGACCAACTCCTCCGCGGCAACCCCAAGCTCAGCCGCGCCACTGGTAAAGAAGATATCAGAAGTATAGCCAATAAACAGCGGACCAAAGCCGTAGCCAATCAAATTAGCGATAAATAACAACACAGCGATCGCCATCGCGCGCACACGCATACTGACGACGCCCTGCCCAATCGTGTACTGGGCAGCAATGTAGCCATACTTTACGAAACCGCCAATGATAAGGCCAACTGCTGCGAACAGCAGACTGTCTGTCGTGAACGCAAACACATAGAAGGGAATAGACAGGGCTAAACCCAGAGCTGGCACCCAGGCGATGGCACCGGGATGTACTTTGTAAAGTCTGGTTGCAAGCCATCCGGTCGCAAATGTCCCGATAGCGGCCGAAAATGCGACTGGCGTATTGATCCAAATGGCCGCTTCACCCGTCGTGATGCCATGGGTGCGAACCAGGAAGATGGACTGAAACGATGAGATGCCATAGCCGCAGAAGGCCGCGATGGTCGCACCCGCAGTCATCCACCAGAAGGCAGGTTTTGTCATCAGCTCGCGTATAGCTTCTCGCAGAGGCACGGGTTCGCTGGCTTGCGTGCCCTTCGGGTCAGTAAAGCCGCGAGGTGGCTCTTTCACGGTCAGTTTAAAGATCAGGGCGATCAGCAAACCAGGCAAGCCGACGACGAAGAAGGCTATTCGCCAGTCAAAGGTGTCTGTCACCCAGCCCCCAATCAAGTTTGCAAACATACTGCCGAGGGTCACCCCCATGGAGTAGACGCCAAGGGCCTGAGATCTGTCACGCGGTGCATAATAGTCTGCAATTAAAGAGTTAGCCGGCGGTGTACAACCGGCCTCGCCGATACCAACCCCAACACGACATGCCAGCAACACCCAGAAAGCACCAAATGTGATGGATCCGATTGTGATCTCGGTTGCAAGGCCACATAGGACCGTCATGAGCGACCACAGGGCGACACAGACTGTCATGATCCAGACGCGGTGGCTCGCATCGGCAAATCGTGCCAGCGGAATGCCCACAAAGGTGTAGAGAAGCGCGAACCCGAAACCCGTCAGAAGACCAAACTGCGTATCGGAAAGCCCGAGTTCAGGCACCAGGTCCGGCCCGACGACCGCCAGCAAACCGCGATCGACAAAGTTCAGGATGTAGATCAGCGTCAGAGCCGAGAGCACATAGGTTCGGTAACGGTGAGACCCGAAGCCGATGTCTTGATCAGATGCGTCATTGTCTTCGGGGGTGGATACTGTTGTCACAAATAGCCCTTACTGCTGAACATCACGCCAGTCCAACTTGGAACGACCCCAGCTGGCGCGAAGGTGGCTGGTGACAGATTAAAAGTAACCTTTTCCCGCGACGCTGTCAGCCTTCTCCTTTTTGCGACGCGAACTCTCTGGCATACCATATCGTCAAGTTACATCGGCATACTCACAACCCTGTCCTCGTCAGAGGTTTTGGTGGAGTGCGCATTAATTGTGTTTAAGAACAAAGCGACCGGTAAAAAGTCAGTTTTCGGAATCTGGCCATTGATTGTTCCGTTAGTGTAGTCTTGAAATTCACACTCATTCCTCCACTCACAAGGACGCTTTATGGCAACTTTCATCGCCAAAATAAAAATCTTTGCCGGCAAAGAAGCAGAATTCGAAGAAGTCGCAAAAATGATGTTCCGCGAGACCCATGAGCATGAACCCACATGCCTACGCTACGAATACTGGCGAGGTGCAGAGCCGCGCACTTATTACTGCATGGAGTCTTTTCAGAACTATAACGGGTTTATGTCACACCAGGTATCGCCACATCACGAGGAACCCGACTTCGGTTCACTGCTGGAAGAAATTGAACTGGAATGGCTTGATCCAATTCAGGGTGCGTGTGATCTCCCTGAGACTGACCCACAGGAATTGCCGGCAGATGCGAGCGATCTGATGAAAGAATATGCCTCAACCCATCCACTGACCCGGCAACAATGGTGGTTACAACTGCGCGATCAATAACCTTAAGACTATGCCTTGTCGAAACTCAGGTAGATCTCGTCGAGCGCTCTGAGCCACATGCCTTTCCTGTGTGAATACTGGTTTCTACCCGGTGTCGGTCGCATATTGTCAAGCCGTTCCAGGAGAATCTCCCAGGCCCAGCGCTGCTCCAGTCGGCTGAGCGTGGCGCCGGGGCAAACCTTTTCACCAATACCAAATGCCAGGTGGCGCCCTGCGTTTTTTCTGCTCAGATCGGGTTTTGCCGGGTTCGGGTAACGGCGCGGATCCCTGTTACCGGCACCATAGCGAATGGCAAGGGTGGCACCTTTCGGTATGGGCACACCGCCTATTTCGGTGTCATCGTTGACGTGACGTAACAAACCTTGTGTTGGCGATTCGATGCGCAGCACTTCCTCTACGAAATTTTTGATTCCTGACCGATCATTTTGCAGAGACTGATAGGTTTCCGGATGCTGAAACAACACCCACAAGCCGTTAGATAACGCAAAGGCAGTGGTTTCATTGCCGCCGATCAGAAGATGATCAGTAATGCCAATGATTTCCTTATCAAGCAGCGGGCGTTTGTGCCCAGCATCTACATCTTCGAATTCAATCTGCGTCAGTCGAGTGATGATGTCGTTAGCGGGCCTGGCACGCTTCGCCTGGATCGTTTCATAAATGTAGTGCTGTAGTTCGATGTGCAGGTCAACTGCCTCATTTTCCTCCGCTTCTGTCAAACCACGAGAAAAAGGCAACACCCAGGCTGCAGACCAGGTTTTCAGTTGGGGCAGATCCATGCGCGGCAGGCCAAGAAGTTCTGCAATGACAATCATTGGCAGAGGCTCAGCAAACTGATCGTAAAACGGTACTTCGCCATCATCGATCCAGTTGTCGATGAGCTCATTGATTGCTGCGCGGATGAAAGGTTCTTTTTCCTGGACTTTTGCCGCCGTCAGCGCGGGGTCGACCAGCGCACGATAATGTGTGTGTGTCGGCAGATTCTCGCCCAGTGGCGTATAGCGCGCCCAACCCTTTTCTTCATAGCGCTTTCGCGATGACTCAAAAACGATCAGTGGCGCGCTGTCATCAAGATCACTGCCGCCGGTGAACAAGAGGGGCTGACGCAGAACTTGCTCAATATCGTCGTAACGTGTGACGACGTACATGCCAAGCTGCTCCATAAAATAGGCCGGCGACTCCTCGCGAATGATGTCGTAGGCCTCAAACCAATTTTCCTGAACCACCGGATCCATCAAGTCGATTTCTGACGCAGCGCTGTAGGGACATCCCTCCGTGTTCATTTCACACCTCCTTCGACTGTCGCATTCAGGCTTCGGGCAAGCGCTGTCTTTGTCGGCGCCCAGGTCACCGGGAACACCTCAGGGAACGCTGACAGCGGCTGGCCGTCCGCTGGCTCGTAATCATATAACCCGATCGGGTCAGGGATTGCCTGGCTGCGTCGCCTCAGGTAGGTCACGTCGGGCCCCGCCCAGAGTGAAGCATGCGCACGGCGTGGGTGACTGAGCTCTACACCGCCTCGCGCTGAATGCAGAATGTGACCGTGAAAGAGCAAGACATCACCTGGCTCATAGTCCCAGCCGAGAATATCGAATGATTCCCTGTTACCTTCGATGTCAGGCAATCCCGGCAGAGACGGATCCATAAAGGAGTCAAAGTAAGTCCACTGTTCGTGGGCTTCCTTTCCGATCAGCACCTTGCCGTCAGCAAAGTCCTTCTCCAGCTTCGCTGCGGCCTCTGGGTCTGACTCAGGATCCAGACCAACCGGCGGTCGATACGTGATATTCCAGAGATGCGAACCTCTCACAACCTCGATACTGACGTCACGAGGAGCGGGATCGGCACAGACCCAGGCGCGAACGAGCTGATGACCTTCGACATTGTAATAGCTGGTGTCCTGATGCCAGGCACTGGGAAAGATGTTACCTGCCGGTTTGTAGAACATCTGATCCATATAGAATCGCACCGGCGCATCCAATACTGCGCCAACGATTTCAGCGATC
>Ga0255759_10005682_pt1 | contig 10641 bp, 7 predicted proteins | sample 101ome_20_FD_179959 | JGI IMG/M metagenome (GOLD analysis project Ga0255759, IMG submission 179959) | Coastal salt marsh microbial communities from the Groves Creek Marsh, Skidaway Island, Georgia - 101404AT metaG (version 2) | ecosystem: Environmental > Aquatic > Marine > Intertidal zone > Salt...
ATGTAAAAAATTGTGAGAGTCCTGAATGGTTAAAAAAAGATTTAGAGTCATTTGGTTTAAAACCAATTTCAGCAATTGTTGATGTAACAAATTATGTAATGTTTGATCTTAATCGACCAATGCATGCATATGATGCAGATAAGCTTGATGGAAATATAATTGTTAGAGAAGCAATAAATGGTGAAAGCTTTGATGCTTTGGACGAAAAAAAATATAAAATTCCAAATGGCGCATGTTTAATTACTGATAAAAATAAAATTTTAGGCCTAGGCGGTGTTATTGGAGGTCAGTCAAGTGCTATTAATTTAAATACAAAAAATATAGTTCTAGAAGCTGCAGCATTTGACCCAATAAAAATTGCAAGAGTATCTAAACAATTAGGAATCATTACTGACGCAAAATTTAGATTCGAAAGAGGAGTTGATCCAAATTCAATTGAAGCTGGCTTAAAATTAGCAGCAAAATTAATTCAGGATATTTGTGGAGGAAAAATTTCAAAAATAAATATCTCTGGTGACACAAAAAATAAAAATAAAAATAAAAAAATTAAATTTGATATTAATGATTTTGAAAAATTAATTGGTTTTTCTGTCAAAATGAAAGACTGTCAAAAAATTTTAGGAAGATTAGGTTTTAAGATTAAGGCAAAAAAAAATGTTTTAGATATTGAAGTTCCTAGTTGGAGACCTGATGTAAACCAAGGAGCAGATATAATTGAGGAAATTTTAAGAATAAAAGGATTAGATAAAATTAAATCTATAACTCCAAAATTAAATGAGAAAAAGTCAGTATTAAATTATCATCAAAAATTATTTCATCTAGTTCAAAGATCATTTGCAAGTAGAGGATTTTTTGAAACCATAAGTTGGTCTTTTACTAGCAGTAAGTTTAATCAATATTATTCTGATCAAACAATAAAAATCACAAATCCAATTTCATTAGATTTAGATGCATTAAGAAGTTCAAATTTTGTAAATTTAATATTACAGGCAAAATTAAACTTAGATAGATCGAATTTAAATTTACAAATGTTTGAAGTTGGTCCAGTATTTAAAGAAAATTTAACTCAAGAAACAATTGCATCTGGAATTTTAGTTGGAAACAAAACCAGTTCAACTTGGATTAATAATGATGAGGAATTTAATGTAATTGATGCAAAAGAACATTTATATTTTATTTTAAGCGATTTAGGTTTGTCACTAGATAATCTAGTTGTAGAAAAAAGTGAAAAAAATTATTACCACCCAGGTCAGTCTGCCGATGTTTTTATAGGTAATAAAAAAGGTCCAAAAGTAGCAAGTTTTGGAACAATTCATCCTTTAATTTTACAAAAAATGGATATTCAAAAATCAAATATTATAGGTCTTGAGGTTTATCTTGATAATTTCATCGAGCCAAAAAGACCATCAAGGGTTTCAAAGAAACAACTTAAAAAATACGACTTTCAAATTGTTGAAAGAGATTTTGCATTTATTTTAGATAAAAAAATTAGAGCTGGAAATTTAGTATCCTTAATTAAAAAGACAGATCAGTTAATTAAATCTGTTAATGTATTTGATCTCTATGAAGGAGAAAAAATTGATTTAGATAAAAAATCTATAGCTATTAAAGTTCTATTTGAGCCAACTGATAAAACGTTAAACGATAAAGAAATTGATGAATTATCTGAAAAAATTATTTCAGCTGCTAAAAGCTTGGGTGGTTCATTAAGATCTCAATGACAGATATCAGTCAAATCAGAAATTTTTCAATCGTAGCTCATATTGATCATGGGAAATCCACACTTGCAGATCGATTAATACAAACTTGTGGTGGCTTAACCGATAGAGAAATGAAAGAGCAGGTTCTAGACTCAATGGAGATTGAAAGAGAGCGAGGTATTACAATTAAAGCTCAGACTGTAAGATTAAAATATAAACACAAAGATGGAAAAGAGTATATTTTAAATATCATAGACACTCCTGGGCATGTTGATTTTAGTTACGAGGTGAATAGATCTTTAGCAGCTTGTGAAGGATCATTGTTAGTAGTTGATAGTACACAGGGAGTCGAGGCTCAAACTTTGGCAAATGTTTACCAAGCATTAGATAATAATCATGAAATTATTACAGTTTTAAATAAATCAGATTTACCTGCTTCAGAACCAGAAAGAGTTAAATCTCAAATAGAAGATGTTATTGGTGTTGATACATCTAATGCAATATTGGCATCTGGCAAAACAGGAGAAGGAGTAAATGATATTTTAAATTCTATTGTTGAAAATCTTCCATCACCTAAAGGAAATGAAAATGATAGTCTAAAAGCTTTATTAGTTGACAGTTGGTATGACAGTTATTTAGGGGTAGTAATTTTAGTAAGAATAATTGATGGAAAAATTAGAAAGAAAGATCAAATTATTATGATGTCAAATAATTCAAGACATGATGTGGAAAGAGTCGGAATCTTTACTCCAAAGGCGATTGATATTGAGGAAATTGGTCCAGGCGAGATAGGTTTTATTGTTACTGGTATAAAAGATTTATCAGATACAAAAGTTGGAGACACCATAACAACATTAAAAAATCCTACTAGTAAGGCGCTATCAGGATTTAAGCCAAGTAAGCCAGTAGTATTCTGTGGTTTATTTCCAATAGATAGTAGTGATTATGGATTGCTAAAAGATAGCTTAGCAAAATTAAAACTAAATGATTCGAGTATAGAATATGAACCTGAAAACTCTTCAGCTCTTGGTCTAGGTTTTAGATGCGGATTTTTAGGCTTGTTACACCTTGAGATAGTAGTTCAAAGGTTGGAAAGGGAGTACGATATTAATTTAATCACCACAACCCCTGGCGTTGTATATAAGTTACAAACTATTGATAACAAAATTACTGACTTACAAAACCCAACTAACATGCCTGAAGCTTCATCAATTAAAACTATTAAGGAGCCATGGATAGTTGCAACAATTATAACACCTGATGAGTATCTGGGATCAATTATTAAAATTTGTGAGGAAAAAAGAGGTATGCAAAAAGACATGAGTTATTCAGGAAACAGAGTAGTTTTGAAATATGATATGCCTTTAAATGAGGTTGTGTTTGATTTTTATGATCGTCTAAAATCTATTACTAGTGGTTATGCAAGTTTCGATTATGAAATAAGTGAATACAAGGATGGTGATTTGATAAAGTTATCAATTTTAGTTAATGATGAGCCTGTAGATGCACTTTCAATGATTATCCATAAAGATTTTGCACAAAAACAAGGTAGGTTAATCTGTGAAAAACTAAAAGATTTAATTCCAAGACACCAATTTCAGATACCAGTTCAGGCAGCAATAGGGGGGAAAATTATTGCACGAGAAACAATAAAAGGTTTTAAAAAAGATGTATTAACAAAAATTCACGGAGGTGGAGCCTTAGACAGAAAGAGAAAACTACTGGATAAGCAAAAAAAAGGTAAATCTAGAATGAAACAATTTGGAAAAGTAGAGATACCCCAAGAAGCTTTCATTGGCGTCCTAAAAATTAGTAAAGAAAATTAGATTAGTGAAAAAAATATTAGTAATTCAAACAAGACCTGGAATTGGAGATATGTGTGTTTTTTTACCATGTATTCATGAAATTGGAAAACTGTATAATCAATATGAACTTCATGTTTTAACAAAAAAAAGAACTTGCTCAAAAGATTTTTTAAATGATGATAAATATATTAATAAAATAATATATTTGCCAAATCATAAAAATTTAAAATTAAATTTTTCAATTTTAAATTTTTTAAGAAAAGAGAGGTATGACCAATGTTTTATCATGCATTATGGTTTTAGGTACCCATTATTATGTTATTTGAGTGGAGTTAAAAAAATTTTTTATTACTCAATTTTTAAAAAAAGAGAGAGTATTATCAAACGATCTAGATTGTCAGTATCAAAGTGGTTGAATAAAAAAGATTGTAAATTTAAACCTAGAATTTTTTTAAATAAAAACTATGAGAAGAAAGATCAAATTACAATTGGTATCGGCGGTAGCGGAGAAAATAAGAAATGGAGCATTGATAATTATATTAAATTGTTAAAACTAATTTTAGAAAAAAATAATATCTCTAAAATTGTATTAGCTGGAGGAAAAAATGAAGTCAATGACGCAGAAAGAATTATTAATCATGTAAATTTAAAAAACATAAATTTTATAAATCTTAGCAATAAAACTATTGCTGAAAGTATCCCATATCTAGGTGAGTCAAAATTTTTTATTGGTAATGATACAGGATTTATGCATTTATCTGCTTGTTTTAAAGTAACCTCTTATGGAATATTCGGTAATACTCCTTCAGATTATAGTTCATATAACGAAAATTTAGTTCCTATAATGCCTGAAAACTTGAGCAAGGTTGATTATAATTTCAATATGATGAATAGTATAACACCTGATTATGTATATGATTTCTTAAAACAAAACAAAGATGTTATTTGAATTTGTATTAATTGGATTAATTTTATTACAATTCATATATTATAATAAAAAAAATTTTAAAAAAAGAAATTAAAACCATGAGTCAAATTTCATTAGATGATGTAACAGTTGTAATAACAAATTTTTTTTCTGGCGATAAACTCGATAAATGCTTGAGTCATATTTCACCAAAAATAAAAAAAATTATTATTGATAATGGCAATGAGGTAGAAAATAAAAAATATTATGAATCAAAGTTTGAAAACTTAATTTATTATCTTTCAAAAGAAAATTTAGGTGTACCAAGATCTTATAGCCTAGCCCATAGCTTAGTCAAAACAAAGTACATGTTTAATACGCAACCAGATGTTATTATAAAACAAAATTGTATAGAAAAATTAATTCAGCGAATATCTACTTATCCTAACGCAATAATATTAAGTCCAATAATTTTTCACAATAGCAATTATTATGCTGATGGAGATTACAAAGTACTTAAAAAAAATATTAAAAATAAAATAAAAACAAAAACTAAAAATTTGTGTGAAAAAATTCCGGATGGGGATCTCTCTGTTGACGCCGTAACAGGTACTGCTATGTTGATAGATAGGAGTAAATTATCTCAATTAAATGACTGGGATAAAAACATATTTAATTATTACGAAGATATGGATCTGTGTCTTAGGGCAAAATCAAAAGGTTTCGAAATTATCAAAATTAAATCAGCAGAGGTAGATCACATGGCCTTTTCTTCTCATGATTGCAAACATGAAGATGAATTAAATTTTTCTAGAAATTGGCATTATTCATGGTCACATCTATACTTTAAAAGGAAACATGAGAATAAGCTTTTTTCAAATCTATGGGGGTTTTTTTTATTAGCCAAGTCTCTATGTAAATGTTTTTTTTATTTCTTTATTAGTAAAAAAAAATTTCTAACTCATTATGCAAAGTCTTTAGGATTTTTTTATTCCCTAATTTACTGCAAGTCTTTTTATAGACCAAATATTAAAAATAAAAATTAATGAATATAATAGTAACAGGCGGGTGTGGCTTTGTAGGCACCGCATTATGTCTTTTTTTAAAAAAAAAAAAATTTAAAGTAATATCAGTAGATAACTTGTCAAAAGTTTATTCTAAGAAAAATGAATATATTTTAAAAAAAAATAAGATACGAAATTTTAGATTTAATATAGGAAAATTTAGATCATTAGAGAATTTAAAATTTAAATCAGATATTATAGTAGACTGTTCAGCTGATCCAGCTGTAGAAAACTCTAGATTAAATCAACAAAAAGTCTTTGAAAGTAATTTAGTTAGCACCTTTAATATTTTAAAAAAAAATATTTTAGATAATTCATCTTTGATTTTTTTATCAACAAGTAGAGTTTATCCAATATCAGAATCTTATAAAAAATATATTACTTTAAAAAGAAAAAAACTGACCAAAGTATTTAATGAAAAAACAAATATAAATGGAATAAGAACATTTTATGGATATACGAAATTTGCCTCAGAAATGATGATAGAAGAGTTTAGTTATTCTCATAATATAAAATATATAATAAATAGATGCGGTTTGATATCTGGAATAGGGCAATATGGAAAAGTTGATCAAGGTTTAATTAGCTTATGGCTTTGGAGACATATCAATAAAATTAAATTAAACTATATCGGATTTTCAGGGAGTGGTAAGCAGTTAAGAGATGTTTTGGATATTGAAGATTTATGCAATTTAATTTTCTTACAAATCAAAAAATTAAATAAAATAAATAACGAAACTTTTTGCGTAGGTGGAGGAAAAAATAATACTACAAATTTATTAAATTTATCTTCTGTTTGTTCAAAAATTACTGGTAATAAATTAAGAATTGGTAAGATTAAAAAAACATCAAATTATGATATTCCGTTTTTTGTTACATCAAATAAAAAAGTTATGTCTAAATATAATTGGAAACCTAAAAAAAAACTTAAAGAAATTTTAACAGAAATGTATAGTTGGATGATAAAAGAAAATAAAAAAATAAAACGCTTTTTTTAATGAAAATTACTATAGTTACAGGCTCAAACGGCTTAGTTGGATCAGAAGTTGCAAAGTTTTTTCATAAAAAAAATTTTTATATTCATGGTATCGATAATGACAAAAGAAGTTATTTTTTTGGAAAAAGTGCAAGTACTCGCCAAAATGGAAAAAAATTAAAAAAAGAACTTAAAAATTATAAATTAAGCAATATTGATATTAGAAATTTTCGCGCTTTAGAAAAAATATTTAAAAAATATAAAAAAAAAATTAAGTGCATAGTGCATGCTGCTGCCCAACCTTCTCATGATTGGGCAATAAAAGAACCTCAAACTGATTATTCAATTAATGCAAACGGAACATTAAATTTATTAATCTTGACTCAAAAGTATTGTAAAAATGCAGTTTTTATTCAAGTTTCAACTAATAAAGTTTATGGCGATACACCTAATAAACTTCCTATTATAGAAAGAAAAACTAGATATGAATTAAGTAAAAAACACTTTTTTTATAAAGGAATAAACGAGGAAATGTCTATTGATAATTCTACTCATAGTCTTTTTGGTGTGTCAAAATTATCAGCGGATTTGTTAGTTCAAGAGTATGGTAAAAATTTAAAAATGAAAACAGGAGTTTTTCGATTAGGATGCATTACAGGAGCATCTCATGCAGGAGCTCAATTACATGGTTTTTTAAGCTATTTGTTCAAATCAATTAATGAAAATATTCCATACACAATTTTTGGTTTTAAAGGTAAACAAGTTAGAGATAATATTCATGCTTATGACCTTGCAAGTTGTTTTTGGAGATTTTATCAAAAACCAAGAAAAGGCGAAGTATATAATTTGGGTGGAGGTAGAAAAAATTCCTGTTCTATTTTAGAAGCAATAAAGCTTATTGAGAGGATTACAAAGAAGAAAAGCCGTTATAAATTTTCAAAAGATAATAGAACAGGTGATCACATTTGGTATATTTCCGATAACAACAAATTTGCAAAACATTATCCAGGTTGGAAAATTACAAAATCATTATCTAAGATAATATTAGAAATGAAAGATAGTTGTAAGAAAATCAAGAATTCATAAGGAGAGATGGCCGAGTGGTTTAAGGCGCACGCTTGGAAAGCGTGTAAAGGGGCAACTCTTTCGCGGGTTCGAATCCCGCTCTCTCCGCCAGTAAAAGATTAATTATTCAAAATCTCATAAGTTTTTTTTATTAGATTTACAGCTCTACTATCCGCTCCCATACTAGAATTTATTTTCCTCGTCACATATGCAATACCCATGCCTTCTATTGGATCCCCAAAACCTAAAGATCCACCCCAGCCATTATGTCCAAAAGACTGTTTATTTTTTCCGAACATCCAACCGCCTCTCAGAATGTAACCGGAGTAAGTCCATTTAATTGGCAGTTTAAGACTTTCATCTAGTCTTGCTGGAGATTGTAGCAAAATCTTTTTAAATTTTTTTTGAGAAATTATTTTTTTATGATCTGATTTTAAATCATTAGCTAGTAAATCATATAATTTAGCAACTGATAATGCTGAGCCATGCCCACCCATAGAAGGTATACCTGATAATCTCCACTTTTTGGAATTATAAAAATCTATTTCGTGTTTTGGATTATTAAAGGCATTGAATTCTTCATTTGTTTCTTCATATTCAATATTATTTTCAATTAAATCACCAACATTATTAAAGTCATCTTCCTTGAATCCAAAATTAAAATTTAAATCATATTTTTTTGAAAAATTTTCATAAAAAAATTCTTTTAAACTTTTCTTAGTAATCCTTCTAATAAGGTTTTCAACAAGATATCCATGTGTTTTTGCATGATAATATGTTTTCTCACCTGGTTCATGATCAGGATTTTGTTTCTCTAAAATACAGGTGATCTTTTCAAAATTTAATAAATCTTCATTTGATATTTTTTCTTTAAATCTAAATAAACCTGATTGATGAGATAAAATATCTTTTACTAAAATTTTTTCTTTATTAATTTTAAATTCAGGCCAATAAAATGAAACTTTTCTTTCAATATCGATTTCATTTTCCTCTATTAATTTTGCAATACAACTAGCGTAAATACCTTTGCTTAGAGAGAATGTATTTACAATTGTATTTTCATCCCAAGAGCTATTTTTACTTTTTTGTCCCCCGAATATATTTACTAAAATTTCATTGTTTTTTACTATTGAAAAATTAGCACCCGTTTCTTCATTATTATCAAAATATTCTTGAAATATATTTTTTAATTCTTCAAATTTGAGAGGACAAATACCCTGGACCAACATTAACTTGCTAATTTAAATGCAAAATTTCTACCAAGACTAATTTTTAAATCCTGACAAAATCTAGCAGCTTCTGCACCATCTATCATTCTGTGGTCATAGGATAAAGAAATTGGCATCATTTTACGAGGCAAAAATTTTCCATCAATGTAAACTTGTTTAGTTTCTGTTTTGCCAATTCCTAAAATACAAACTTCTGGCAAGTTTACGATTGGTGTGAAAAAACTTCCACCAATGCCCCCTAAGCTTGATATTGTCATTGAACCACCAAAAAACTCTTTTTTATCAATTTTTAATTCCTTACATTGTTTACTAATTTTTCTAAGTTCTTTTCCAAGAGTTAGAATATCTTTTTGATCTACGTTTCTAATTTTTGGTACCATTAATCCATGTGGAGTATCTACCGCAATTCCAATATGAAAGTATTTTTTATAAACCACTTCTTCATTTTCTGGATCTAGAGATGAATTAAAGTTTGGATATTTTTTCATTGCATTTACCAATGCTTTCATAATGAACGCTAATGGAGTTACAGGAATTTTTTCTCTAGTATTAAGATCAACTAATCCTTTTCTAAAGTTTTCCATTTCAGTAACATCTATTTCATCATGTTGCGTTACATGAGGAATACTATTCCATGCTTTAACTAAATGAGGACCTGATAACCTTTTAATTCTTGGGATTTTTTGAATATCAACTGGTCCAAATTCAGAGTGTTCATAGGGCAAATCTATTTTATCGCTAATTTTAGTATCATTAGACTGTGGAGCAATATTTCTATTTTTTACAAAATTTTTTATATCATCTTTTTTAACTCTACCGCCTCTACCAGAACCTTGCAGTTCACTGATATTAATTCCAAGCTCTCTAGCAAATTTAAGAGTATTTGGGCTTGCGCCTGTTGAGTCAGATAATTTAAGTTGGTCAGTGGTATTTGTTTGTTTTAATTCTTCTTTTTTTACTACTTCTTCATTTTTCTCTGGTTCCTTTTGTTTTTGCTGAGAAGGTGATTTTTCATCCGTAATAATTTCTAAAATTTGATCACCTTCTGATACTTTATCTCCAATTTTTATATTTATATTTGATATTTTACCTGAAAATGATGATGGCACCTCAACACTAGATTTGTCACTTTCAAGAGTAATGACAGGATCACCTTTATTGATTTCATCACCCTCTTTAACTAATACTTCAATTATCTCGACGTTTTTAAAATCACCAATGTTTGGAACTTTAACTATTTCACTCATTTATAATTTTACTGGATAAGGTTTGTCAGGATCAATATTATATTTTTTAATAGCATCCTTAACAACTTTAGATGCAATCTTTTGTTCTTTAGATAAAGTACTTAAAGTATTCACCACAATTGACTCTTTATTAACTTCAAAAAACTTTCTTAACTCTCTTCTCGTATCACTACGTCCATAACCATCAGTTCCAAGTGTTAAAAAATTAGTTTTTATATATGGTCTAATTTGATCAATATGTGATCTAATGTAGTCGCTTGCTGCAATTATTGGACCCGACCTACCTTCTAAACATTTTTCGATATAGGTTTTTCTTGGCTCTTTATCTGGATGAAGTTGGTTCCACCTTAAAGTTTCAGCACCTTCTCTTTGTATTTCTGAGTATGAAGTTATACTCCAAACATCACTATCAATTCCAAATTCCTCACTTAATATTTGAGCTGCTTTAATTGTTTCATTTAATATTGAACCAGAGCCAAAAAGCTGAACAGTAACTTTGCCTTTATTTCTAAATTCTTTAAATAAATACATTCCTTTAAGAATATCTTCTTTTTTTACATGACTTGGAATTTCTGGATGTTTATAATTTTCATTAAGAGCAGTAACATAATAAAAAATATTTTCTTTATTTTCGTGCATTCTTTTAAT
>Ga0255759_10005683_pt1 | contig 10641 bp, 7 predicted proteins | sample 101ome_20_FD_179959 | JGI IMG/M metagenome (GOLD analysis project Ga0255759, IMG submission 179959) | Coastal salt marsh microbial communities from the Groves Creek Marsh, Skidaway Island, Georgia - 101404AT metaG (version 2) | ecosystem: Environmental > Aquatic > Marine > Intertidal zone > Salt...
TATGTGAGTCCTTGCCATGCTATACTTGTTCCCGTTTTCTCCAAAATAAGACTCAATTATCTCTTCTTTTTTTTCTTCATCTAGTTCTTTATAAATGCTAGAAGAAGCTTCTGTAAAGGAGCCTCCAAAACCTAAAATTTCTTGGCGTTGATTTTTTGGCTCTATAGTTATTTTTGACTTTATTTTGGCTGTATCTTTTGATAGTTCTTCAATAGGAGATAAAGATATTCTTTTTGAAGAATCATCTTTTGAGGTTACATATATTTTAAGTTTATCATTGCTCATTAGAATGTGCTCATTTCTGTGATTTAATAAAATTTTGATACCAGTAATAGCTTTCTTTTGGAATTCTTTCTAGGGTTTCAAAATCCACCCAAACTAAACCAAATCTTTGACTATATCCTTCTGCCCACTCAAAATTGTCCATAAACGACCATGCAAAATATCCAGTGCAGGGAATCCCATCATTTACTGCAATTTGTATTTGTTCAACATGAGACTTATGATATTCGATTCTTTTTGTATCATTTATCGTTTTATTCTCATCTGGGCCATCGCTGTATGAACAGCCATTTTCCGTAATAATTATATCTTGAACATTATACTCAACATGAAGCCTTTTTAAAAGGTCGTATAAACCTCGTGGATAAACCTCCCAACCAAAATCTGTTTTTGGACCTAAATCAACAGTTGGCTTATCATTAACGTCCTCATCAACCTCATTGCTTCTTATTACGCCTCTGCTATAATAATTAACTCCGAGAAAGTCAGTTTCAGTAGCAACTGTTTCAAGATCACCGTCTTTAATAAAAGTTAGGTCTGATTGTTTAATTAAGTTTTTTTGTAATAAAGATTCAAATAATAGTTCAGGATATTTTTGATTATATAAAGGCTCTAGATATAGTCTATTAAATTGAGCATCATAAAAGTCACATGCTTTTTTATCATGATCACTATCTGAAGCTGGAATAGCTGTGTTTAGGTTAAGAGTAATTCCCACCTTTGAATCTTTGACATTGCTTTTTATTTCTGGAATTACTTTTCCATGAGACAATAGTAAATGGTGAGCTGTATGAAGGCTTTTTGCCCATTCGTTCTTTAACCCTGGGGGTTTACGCCCTTCAACATACCCCAAGAAGCTTATGCACCATGGCTCATTGTGAGTTATCCAATTAATAACACGATCTCCCAAGCACCGGCTCATATAATGTCCATATTTGACAAAGTGCTCTATTGTTTCTCGATTTGTCCAACCACCTAGATCTTCTAAGCCCTGAGGCATATCCCAATGATTTAGTGTCAGAAAGGGTGTAATATCATTTTCTAGAAGCTTATCAACCAATCTATCGTAGAAGTCCATCCCTTTTTGATTTATTTTTTGTTCTGTGCCAATAGGAAAGATTCTTGGCCAAGCAACTGAAAACCTATATGAATCAACTCCAAGGTCTTTCATTAGTTTTATATCCTCAGAAAATTTGTTGTAGTGATCACATGCAATATCACCCGTATCTCCATTTTTAACTTTACCTTTTGTGTGACTGAATACATCCCAAACTGATGGCCCTCTTCCATCAATATCATGTGCTCCTTCAATTTGATAACTTGAGGTTGCAACCCCCCAGTTAAATGCTTTTTTTTGTTTAGTTTTTTCCACTGTAGTATTCCAGTCTATTTTGTTATTTCATTTAGCCATCCAGGTGATGCAGCGCGCACTAATTTTTTTGTATAAGAACTTTCTGGATTTTTTATAAGATCTTCAGCCTTGTTTTGCTCAACAAGCGTACCTTTGTTTAAGACAAGTATCCTGTCTGCAAGATATCTTGCTGAGGCAAGATCATGAGTGATAAAAATTATTGTAAGGTTTTTTTCAATTCTTAATTTTGCAAATATTTCTAATATTTCCATTCGTATTGAAACATCTAGCATTGAAGTCGGTTCATCCGCTATAATAACTTGAGGTTCTATGCAGAGTGCTCTTGCAATAGCTACTCTTTGGCGTTCTCCTCCTGACATTTCATGAGGAAATTTTTTCGCAAAATCTTTTCCGGGAGATAGTCCGACTTCCTCAAGACTTTGATTTATCATTTTAGAAATGGTCTTTTTATCATAAAGGTTTTGTCTGGTTAAAGGACGCGATAGATGATGATATATTGTGTGAACAGAGTTCAAAGAAGCAAAAGGATCTTGAAAGACCATTTGTACTGCCTTTCTATATTCAAGTGGTACTTTTCTTGCTTCAGAAATTCTAGTATTTCTACCATCAAGTAAAATATTGCCGGATGTTGGACGGATGAGTCTCGATATTAATCTGGCAATTGTACTTTTTCCACTTCCGGACTCCCCAACTAGAGCCACGATCTCTCCTTGGAAAACCTCAAAATTAACGTTTTTCACAACCTCAACTTCAGATTTTGCAAAGAGCCCAGAACCTTGAAATGTTTTTGATAGATTTTGAACTTCCAATATAGGAGTTTTTGAAAAATTTAATTTTTTGGGCTTTGGGAGTAAGTTTTTTTGTCTTGGCCCTGATGCAGAAGGGAGAGCTCCGATTAACTTCTTTGTATAAGAATGTTTTCCACCCTTTTTTATTTTTTCTACGGTATTCATTTCTATCATTTCACCATCTTTCATAATGGCGATTCTATCCGCAAACTCTAGAAGGAGGTTTAGGTCGTGAGTGATAAATAATATTGTAAAATCTAATTCTTTTCGAAGTTGAATTATTTTTGAGAGGATTTCTCTTTCTACAATCACATCCAATGCTGTTGTTGGTTCGTCCATTATTATTAAAGGAGGGGTTAGAGCTAAAGCTATTGCAATTACAATTCTCTGTCTCATTCCACCAGAAAGTTGATGAGGATAGCTTTTAGCATTCTCTTTTGAAACATCAACTAAGCGTAGTAGTTGCTCTACTTTTTCATCTGCTTTTATGCCAGTTATGTTTTTGTGTATTTCCAAGACATCTTTAATCTGATCTTCAACAGTCATTACAGGATTGAGCGCGTTAAGGGCACTTTGCATTACAATGGAAATTTGTTTCCATCGATATTTTTTTACTTCTATTGCTGATAACGAAAGGACATCTATTTTATCTATTATAACTTCACCTCCCGTGATTACAGCAGGAGGAGGTAATGTTCTAATTAAAGCTTGCACAACAGTACTTTTTCCGCTTCCAGATTCGCCAACGAGGCCAAAGATTTCTCCTTGTTCTACTTGAAAAGAAATATTCTTTACAGCAGGGTGTGAGCCTTTCTTTAGAATATACTCAACATTTAAGTCTTTAATATGTAAAGCGGCTTTACTCATTTGACTTCATTACCGGGGTAACCCCTGTTTCAATTAAGTGGTCTGGAACCTGCTTTTTCCAACGGCGCTCTGAAATCAAACGTGGATTTGTAGCTTCATCTATGCCAAAATTAATTAGCGTTAACCCAAAGCTAACTAAAGCAATACTCAAGCCAGTTGGTATAAAAGTCCACCAAGAACCTGTTAATAAAGCCATGTCATTGCTGGCCCAGTATAAATTTGTTCCCCATGTTACACTGCTAACATCACCAAGCCCTAAAAACTCTAAACCAACTTGTGCGCCTATAGCATATATTGATGCACCAATAAAAGAAGATGCAAGAAGTGAAAGCATTCTTGGCATTATTTCAATAATGATTATTCTAATATTTGTCTCACCACTCACAATTGCAGCAGATACGAAATCTCTGTTTCTATATGTCATCATTTGGGATCTTATAACTCTGGCATTCCATGCCCAACCTGTAAGAACAAGCACTCCGATCAAAGTTCCTGGACCTGGAGGTAACCAGCTTGCTAAAATCACCATAAGTGGCAGTCCTGGCATTACCAAAAATATATTAATTAAAAAAGATAGAAGATCATCTGTTCTCCCTCCAAAATAACCAGATGACCCTCCAATTATTGCGCCTATCATGACAACCAAAAACCCTGTAGTAAAACCAACAAAAAGCGTTTGTCTTGCACCTGCAACGGTTTGAGCAAAAACATCTTGCCCCTGCCCATTGGTTCCAAAAATAAATTCTAAAGAAGGTGGAGAAAGAGGAGTGCCAAGAAATTCAATCGGGTCGTTTGCAATGATCGGACCGATGACTGATAATAAAATGAATCCACCTATTATATATAAGCCAATGACAGCTTTTTTTACTCTAAATATTCCTCTTGCCCAGCGCTTGAGAATGCTATTTTTCGTTTTTTTGATCATTTACTTTCTTGTCCTTGGATCAAAAAGTAGTATGGCAATGTCAACTAGCCAATTTGCAAGTAAAACAGCTAGTGTTATCGTCATAAAAAGTCCCTGCATTAATGGAAAGTCTTGTGATTTTACCGATTGCAATAAAAGATAGCCTTGGCCTGGATAAGAAAATATTATTTCTGTTAAAAGGGCTCCACTTAAAACAAATCCCAGTGCCATCCCGAAACCAGTTAGGTTGGGTAAAATGGCATTTCTAGCGGCATATCGAAGCATAATTCTTCTCTTTGATAAGCCTTTTGCATGTGCAAAGGTGATATAGTCAGCACCTAAGGTTGATATTAATGTATTTCTCATAGAAAGCATCCAACCACCTAGGCTTACTAAGACCATTGTGAGAGCAGGTAAGAACGCATGATGAAGAACACTTAAAATGAAATCTATATTAAAACCAGGGGAGACATCTGAACCATACGCATGACCAAGCGGGAAAAAGTCAAATTTAAACCCAAATAGATATAGCATTAACATAGCTAACCAAAAATATGGAAAAGCTCCAATGAATGCTAAAGCTGGAGGTAGCAAGGAGTCTAGTTTTGAATTTCTATTCCAGCCAATAATAGTTCCCAGTAGAGTTCCAATAAAAAAAGATATTATTAGAGATGTCCCTGCTAAGAATACGGTCCATGACAAAGCACCAGATATTACGGTTGAAACTTCTTGAGGGAAATAAGCTATTGATACGCCTAAATCGCCTGAAAGAATACTTTTAAGATATGAAAAATATTGACTAATTAAAGAAGCATCGGTTAATCCAAAAGTTTCCCTCAAAGCATCAATAGCTTCTGGTTTTAATTTTCCACGAAATCTAGCAAATATTATTGTTGCTGGATCTCCAGGCATTAATCTTGGAATGAAAAAATTAAGAGTCAATGCAGCAAATGCAGCCATTAGGTAAAACCCTAGTCTTCGTAATAAGAAAAGTATAGATCTGTTCATCGGGGTCTCACATTAAGCATTAGAAACAAATTCTCATGTTCATAATTTGGTGATAGTGTACCGTAAGGATTTTCCGCACTAGGAAAGTTTGTAAAGTGAGTTGTATTACATTCAGCCCAAGATGCTTCGGCAAACAAGGGAATGGATGGAGCATTTTTTATAAAAATTTCCTGTAGCTGATATATTATTTCTTTTATTTCATTTTCATCCGATGTTTTTTCATATTGTTTAAGTAAAGCGTCTGCTTTATTTGAACTGAACCTATGCCAGTTTACATCTGCTGTTTCCCCCAAAGGCTTGACATAGTCTGGCGACATCATTCCTTTATAAAGATTATAAGGCGTAGATCCTTTTTCAGTCCAGCCAATAGATAATTGAAAATCACCTTTTTGCATTCTACTTATCCATGCACCAAAGTCGTAGGTTTTCACTTTTGTTTTAACACCGATCTTATTAAGGTTTTGGCTTACCACTTGCGCAGATCGAATCCAATCACTCCACCCAGAAACAATAATTATTTCTAACTCTATTGGACTACCATCAGGGTAGTTTCTATAGCCATCTTTTCCACGTTTAAAATCGTTTTTTTCAAAGATATCTGACGCTTTTTCTCTGGAATGCTTTGTCCAATCCTCCAAACTATTAATTTTTGGGGAATGCCAAACTGACATTGGCCCAGATACGCCAGTTACGCTTGCTGGTTCTGTGTAGTTGTACATTCCTACCTTCACAACTAGATCTCTATCAATCGCGTAACTGATCGCTTTTCTTATCTCTTTATTCTTTAACAAGGGGTCTTTCGTATTGGTATATAAAAATGTAGTATGTCCTGTTAAAGGGAACCAATATTTATGGTGCTCTGGGTTTTTCTCTACGAAAACACGTTCCACAGCCGGAATGAAAGCACCAGCCCAGTCTAATTTTCCACTATTCAGAGCTAAAGTCACTTGCTCGTTGCTTGGGAAAGTTGGGAAAACAAGCTTTTCTACGTAGGGTTTCCCTTTTTGCCAGTAATTTTGATTTTTACCAAGTTCCCAAATTTGATTATCAAATCTAAGTATCTCTGTAAATGGCCCAGTTCCAACCGGGTTAGGGTTTAAAAATTTTACTGGGTCTTCTACTTTTTCCCAGATATGCTTTGGAACAATTGCTTGTGTAGCAAGTGCGTCAAAACCTGGCACATTAACCCTATTAAACTTGTATTGAACTATGCTATCATTTATGGCAGTTACTTCGTCTAAGTATTCCCAAGAGTTCCTGGTATCTAATGCTTTAAATTTCTTTTTTATTTGTGTTGTAAAAGCAACATCCTTTGCTGAAAAAGGTGTGCCGTCTGACCAAAAAACATTCTCTCTGGTCTTCATTTCTAAAACTGTATTATCGTTATTCCATTTGTAACTAACTGCAAGCCAGGGTACCCAGTTTGCTGTCATAGAATTATAAATGAATAGTGGTTCATGTATCCCACATTTTGTTGGCCACCTTGTTGAACCTGCAGGGCTAAGGGGGTTGAAGTTTCTCGCCCAAGATATTTGTGCCTCTTGATATACAATTAAACCATCTCTTTTTTTGATGGCGTTTTCACTGCTACAGTTTTGAAAAACCAAAGACATAATTAAAATGGTTATTAATTTTAAAGGAAAAATCATGTTTTCTTTTTGTACACCTTGAAGTGTTCAATTTCCATTTTTGTAGGAAAAGCAGTGTCGTCTATGCCTTTCATTCCACCCCAGTTACCACCAATTGCTATATTTAAAATGAAGTGAAATTTTTCATCAAAAGGCCACCTTTCCCATGGTTGATCATTTTTAGGGTATGAAAAAATCAATTTATCATTTATAAATGTCTTGATCTCTTTTTCATCCCACTCTAACACATAGTCATTGAAAGAATTCACCACATTTTTAGCTATAACATATTTTGTTTGGTCAGATCTTGAAAGGTCGCCATGATGTGCAATGTTATGAACAGAGGAAACGATGTGCCCCTCTTCAAAACCTACATGTTCTAACACATCTATTTCTCCGCTATTAGGCCAATTACCATATTTCCATTCAGTAGGTAGTCCCCAAAAAGCAGCCCATGTTCCTATACCTTTAGGGAGCTTTGCTCTTATTTCAAAGCGGCCATATTTCCAGCTCTTTTTTGTTTTTATTCTCGAACTTGTGTATTTAGACCCATAAAAATCTTCTTTTAAAGCTTCAATAATCAACCTACCATTTTGGACTCTTACATTTTTAGGATTATCTGTGTAATACTGAGCTTCATTATTGCCCCATCCACCTCCTGTGACCCAGTTTAGTTCTTTATCTATTCTAATTACAGGTTTCTTCTTTTTTGAGTATTTGAGCGCTTTGTTTCTGTAATATGTTCCTTTTAGTCCAGGCTTTCCATCGTTGGTTACAAGGTTTTCGCTTGTAATTAGCTTTTTGTTAAAATTTTCACTTTCCCAACCTAATATCATTGCTTCTCCGCCACTATCTTCAAAGTACTCGATTACTATTGGATATGTATTGTTACCCTCGAGGGTTATTGCCCCTTTATTTTCAGTTGCTGGTTGAGCTTGCCAATTATTGATTATGTTTTGGCCATTAATGAATAGCCTTACACCATCATCTGATATAGTGTAAAAGGTATACGTTGAGCTTTGATCTATTTTAATTTGACCTTCCCAGCGTACTGAAAAGTTGTCATTTGGAAAATCTTTTGGAGTAAAGTAAGGAGAGCTAATCCCATATTCTTTAAACGAAGGGGCTCCTGTACCAATATCGAATGTCCAATTTGAAAGATCAATTTGTTGGCCATTGAATTCATCACTCCATACAAGTTTCCATTCATCAAATTGTTGATCTTTTTCCTTGCACGATTGAAATGCAAATAAAAGTATAGAAAAAAGTAAGGTTAAAGATATCCGCATTGAGTTTGTTTATTTGAGAACTATACTTTTGTGCTTTTTCTAATTACAATATTCACTGGGATCATTGAAACCTGACCAATAATTTCTTTTTTTTCAGAAACCATATTCTCTATTGTGCGAATTGCCCTTTTTTCGAGGCTTTCAAAATCAGTTGAAATCGAAGTAAGTTCAGGAGTAATAGATTCACAAAAAGATAAATTGTCATATCCAGCAATTATAAAGTCTTCTGGTATCTTATATCCATTTTCATTTGCGGCCTTCATAAACCCAAAACAGGAGTGGTCGTTGCATCCAAAAATTGCAATTTTTTTCAACCCTCTTTCTTTAAAATCTAGAAAAGCTTGACTTCCTGACTCGCTTGAAAAATCGCCTTCAAAGCTCCATAAAAGATTTAAATTTGATCTTTCATTTATATGATCCACAAAGCCGTTTTTTCTAAAAGAGGAGTCCATAACATTTCCAGGGCCTGTAATAATTCCCATATTATTGTAACCTATTTCTTCAAAATGTTTTGCTATCATATAGCCACCACTATAAGAATCGAATGAAACAGTGTCTACTTTTAAGTTTTTTCCTGGGATCAAAGAAACAATAGGGTAGGTCCCAACTCCTTCTTTAATGGCAGCGTAACTCTCTTTATTTAAACCAGGTAGAAAAAGGCATATACCACTATATTTTTTACTCAAATTGATTATGTAGTCAACTGGATCTTCTTGCCAGTTATAATTATTATCAAGAGCGCCATCGACATTTACAAAAACTATGTCAGATTGTGAATCTCTTGTTGCAACATGTAGGCCGTGAAAAAGCGAGGAATAGAATTCCCCTTGCCTTATTTCAGTTACCAAGGCAATTGTTGTTTTATCGGAAGAATCAGACTCACCAATGAATGGATATCCCAGCTTGCGCGCAGCTGCGTATATCTTTTCTTCATTTACTGAGTATCTTCTATTTTTTCGCCTAAGTGCTCTAGATACAGTAGCTATAGAAAGCCCTGTATCGTCGGCAACTTGCTTTAGAGTTGCTCTCATTTTCCTTCCTTAATTGTCTTAATTCTTTTGAATTAATCAAGTAAAAGTAGGCTATTATTTCAAATATTGCAAATTTTTTTCATTTTTGTGTAAAAAATATGAAAAAAATATGAAAAAATATTGCATGTTTAGCTAAATATGGATTATGTTTATAAACATCAAAAAAGATTTTAGGTCTAATTATGAGCAAGTTTTAGATTTAAAACAGTTTTTAACGTAATAAGAAGGAAAATAATATGAGCAAAAAGATATCATTTTTTACTCTAATCTTTGTCCCTTTATTGTCATTTGGCCAAATGCAGATTGAAAGTTTTGATTCTGCACCAGTTGATAGTGCATACTGGGGATATGAAATTTCAGAAAATGCTGATAGCACATTAAGTTATGTAAATGTTAGTTACATAACAGACCAAGTTGCTGAAGGAACTGGGGCGCTACAACTTGAATATAGCGGTCACAATTCTGAATCTTGGGGTGGGTACGCTAAGGTATTTCATTATACGCGCGCTCCTTTGCCTCCTGACACATCTGGAGGTGGTGGTGGAACAGGACCAGGTGTAATGGATGGTCCTTCCATTGTTTTTTCAGGTCCATTTGGTGGTGCTGAAGTTGACACAGCGACAATGACCTACACTACTCCAACAGGAGCTGAAGGGTGGGCAGGATTTGCAAATGAAGACACATCTTATTATCCTTTTAGTTTTCCTGGTGGGGGAACTATTTCATTTATGGGTTCAACTGCTGGTACAGATGTTGAAGTTTATTTCCGTTTTGAGTATAATCCTTATCCCGATACGGAACCTAGCTATAATACTGCTGCTGTCACTATATCTGGAACAGATCCAGCACATTACAGCGTGGACATTCCTCCTCAAGGAGCAAACACATTTAGTTCCTTCTTGCTCTATGTGACCACTTTAGATGCTCCTGTTACGCTTACCAATGTTCATGTTCATGAGGGTGTCGTTTTTTCTGGTGAATTTGGAGGTGCTCAAGTAGATAGCGCTACTAATACTTATACAAACCCAACGGGTGCTGAAGGATGGGCAGGATTTGCAAATGAAGATGTTTCTGTTTATCCATTTTCTTTTCCAAATGGTGGTTCAATTTCTTTTATGGGCTCAACAGCTGGAACAGATGCTAGTGTGCATTTTAGGTTTGAATACAATCCTTATCCAGATGTAGATCCTAGTTATAATACAGATGCAGTTACTGTATCTGGTACTGATCCTATGGAATATGTTGTGGATATACCATCGCAAGGAGAAAACACATTTAGTTCTTTCTTGCTTTATGTGAACACACTTGATGCACCAGTAACTTTAACAAATGTCCATGTGCATGTTAATCCAGCACCTTCATTGATTCAAAACAATCAATTAGCTGAGAAAACGATTCAGCAGACTTTTGAATCAACATTTGAAGAAAATGCAACAACTATTTTCTCTATGCAGCGTGAACACGGAGAACTT
>Ga0255759_10005693_pt1 | contig 10631 bp, 10 predicted proteins | sample 101ome_20_FD_179959 | JGI IMG/M metagenome (GOLD analysis project Ga0255759, IMG submission 179959) | Coastal salt marsh microbial communities from the Groves Creek Marsh, Skidaway Island, Georgia - 101404AT metaG (version 2) | ecosystem: Environmental > Aquatic > Marine > Intertidal zone >...
CGCGCGGCTGCGGCGGCGACGGCGACGGGGAAGAAGAAGACGCCCGGGTCCTCCGGTGGGGCTCGACCGTCCTCGGGGCTGAATTTGAAAAACGTGAACGACAAGACGACGACGACGACGACGACGACGGGCGGCGGGATCGCGGGCGGTGGTAAGACGACGTCTCGAGTCGGATCGCGATCGTCTCTCGGGGACGGCGCGGGGAGATTGGCGGTGAAAACGCCGAACGCGAGGACGCCAGCGAACGGTGGGACACACGGGGCGCACCGAAGAAGGCGATTGGTAGCGCCAGAGAGCGGGGAACCGACGACTGGGAAGAAGAGACCGAGGGTGGTGAGAGCGACGGAGGAGGAGGAGGAGGAGGAGGAGGAGGATTGTGAAGACGGGAGAGGGGGTGGTGGGCGTGGAGTGGGTGTGGTGTCGCGCGAAGATAAAGAGAACGTGTCGCCGACGAGGCTGTACGCGCCGCCGCGAACCGAAGGCTTGGCGTCGGGCAAATACGGCTCGCCGACGAGCGAACGCCGCGTCGTCGGTGGGGTAAAGAGCGTCGGTCTTCCGAGTTCCTCGGGTGCGCGGGTGTTATTTGAAGATTGTGACGTGCCCTCACCGACGCCGATCGAAGAGATGAGCCCGGGAGCGCTTGAAACTGTCATTTCGGCGTCGCCTTCTTCGATGCGGTTGGGCAACGGGTTTGACAACGCGCCCCCGCAGTCGCCTCTGGCGGCAGCGTTCGAGTTGGTGCACGAACTCCTACACTCGCCGAATAAGCGAGACTCTCAGAGGATGACGGGTGATTTTTGGGGTCTCGGGCAAGTTTCCGCGAGGACGTAAGTAAAGTGATAGAACAACCGTGATTTGTTGAAAATAACAATTTTCGCGCTTTGATCGTTAAATTTCGCTGTGCTTTTTGCTTTTCTGCCATCCTGCTCTTGGCGCTCGCTCGCTCACTACGCCGCATAGTTTTTCCTCGTCGCGCGCGCGTCGCGCCGACGAAACGAAAAGAAACTTTTCAAACAACTCTGACCTGGATTAAACGAGAGAATCCTTCGCGGCTGCGTCGAGACGCTCCGCAAAGGCGTTCTTCTCAGCCTGCTCCCTGAGCTTTTTGTTGCGCTTCTTCCTCTGGTTTTTTGACATTTTGATTGTCGCTTGCGTCTCCTTTTCGCGTATGATTTGACGCTCGGCGTCTTCGATTCGCTTCTCTTCCAAGCGCTTGCGCTCCTCCTTGAGCTTTTGTTGGATCTCCTCACCCTGCTGTCGAAGGCGGAGCACCTTGAGTTGGTGCGCGTTTTCGTACCACGTGTTGAACGCCGCAGCCATCGAACGCTGCTGCCAGCGAACGAACACCTTTGTCATGATGCTCTTGCGTCGGTAAACCTCGGGGAGAACCTCCACCCAGGCCGCGAGCACCTTACGCTTGAGATTCTCCTTGTACGCGCTATCCGCGGAATGATCCACCCACTGCGATAAGATTCCTCGGGCTTCGGTGAGTCGAGATTTGGTCTCCTCGAGCTTTTCTCTCGCCTTGAGACGTTCTGCGCTGTCTTCAAACTTGTTATCCTTGACGAGTCGCTCGAGCTGCGAGACATTTTCCGTCAGATCGTCGATGCTACGAATCTTCATGCTCTCGAGGAGAGCTTGAAGTCGCGTCTGCGTCTTCTTCACCTGTTTTATTATGACTTTCTCGACCGGTGCCGCGCGCGCGGCAAAGTTTGTCGACGTGATGTAATTCGAGGTTGAACCAACTCTAGTACGTGGCTTGACTGGCGCATCTGGATCGGCGTTTTCATCTCGCAGCGTCAGACACATCCCGCCGCCTTTGCACGGCAGGAACACCAACTTGTCTTTAGCCCACTTCCACAAGGTGGACGGATGCCACTCTTCGCCTTCTTCCGTGTCTTCAGCGATGTGATACTTTTCACCAATCATCTTCAGACCACGTCCGACGAGACCCATACCGACGGTGAATAAGAGCGTCCAGGCGATATCCTTGACAGAGTGATCCGTCTCCCCGGATGGCGTCGTTGCCTTTGACTTTTGTTCCTGTTTCACAGCCTTCTTCGGCTCCGCCTTGGGCTTTGGCGCGACAACCTTTTTCGGCTCCGCCTTGGGCTTTGGCGCGACAACCTTTTTCGACTCCGCCTTGGGCTTTGGCGCGACAGCCTTCTTCGGCTCAGTTTGCTTCTTCTTCGAGGCCTCCTTCTTCTTGGCTTGCTCTTGCTGCTTTGCATCTCCCTCGGACGACTTGGCGACGACGTGCAAAGTCATTTTTCTCCACAGGGCCATGCCACCCTCCTTGGAGCGCTCAAAGATCTCACCGACGAACTTTCCGGCTGGAGTATCATCGCGCACACGATTCATCTCCGATCGCAACTCCTTGCTCCTGCGCTCGAGCACCGGGTACGACGACCGATACATTTCCCCGCTAAACGATCGGTGCGTCTCCGCCTTACCCGACGCACCCGTACCACTGCGTCCACGCGACGACGACTTCTTATCCGCGCCATCATTCACAGCTTTATCATTTTTCTCATCTTTTCCTCCTTTCGAGGCCTTCGAACCCGAAGAACTCGCGCCTTCTGCGCTCGCCTTGCCGTTCGAGGAGTCGGCTGAATTCTCCTTTGAGTGTCCCTTTGAAGCATTCGTCTTCGCCGCTCCCCCGCCTCGTCCACCATCCTCCACGGCTCGCATCGGCACCTCCAACACGCTCCCCGCCGTCAACCCTTTCGCGCTCGCGTGCGGGTTCAGCAACAGAATCACCTCCGCGCGCGTCCTCGTCTCCCTCGCCACATCGCTCAGCGTTTGTCCCTTGCGCACCGTGTACCTCGAGAACGCTTCGAACCGTCCCGACGTTCCCGCGTCCCCGTCCCGTTTACCGGACGACGCGCGCATTCCGTCTGTCCGTCCGTGACAACCTTTGTGAAAGGTTCGCTTCGCTCCCACGCCTCCGTCGAGCGCTGGAGTGTCGTCGGGACGCGCGGTCGGGCGGTCCGATAATCCATCCATCCACGCAAATTTCACATTTTTCCCGATCGCTCTCGACCCGCTCGCTCTCGACCCGCTCGCCTCGCCTCGCCTCCCTCCGATCGGTGTTTTCATCGATGACGCCGCGACTATGGATCGATGGATCGCACCGATTAGATTTTTTGTACCGTTCACGAAACAGCGGGTTCGAGATTGATGGATTCGCTTTGGACGAGTCGTGACTCGTGTTCGATGGGATTGTTCGATGGGATCGGTCGGGTTTTCGTCCTCGTCGTCCCGTTCGAGGACAAGTTCGAGGTCGCGGTCGCGGTGAGGTCCGCCTTTTACCGACGCACGACGACGAAGATGGCGCCGACGAAGAAGGGTACGCGCGACGACGACGAGGCGAACGACGGTGGAAACAAATGAAGGATAAAACGAACGCGTCGATCCCTCGCGGCGGCGACGTCGCGGCGACGAGGCGTGGGAGGAGGGACGGCGCGCTTCGGGTCTGAGCCTCGCGAGGGCTTTCGGGCGGCGGGTGGTGCGGATGAGAGCGAGACGACTGACGACGACAATGACGTACGCGAGCGCAGACGAAAAGGTGAACAAGGCCAGCAAGGCTGCGAAGTTCGTGAAGAAGGGTGCCAAGGGCAAGCTCTTGAAGAAGCGCTTCTCCCCGACCTTCCACAGGTGCGTAGAGATTTCTGCTCTCAACCTCGCGACCCGTGTGATGTGTGAGCGATCCGCGTTGACGGACGATGACTTGACGACGTGGATGACTGACGACGACGATGCGATTCGATACACAGGCCGCGCACCTTGAAGCATGAACGCAAGCCGGCGTACCCGCGCGTTTCCGTGCCGGGCAAGCAAAAGCTCGACCAGTTCCAGGTGCGTACGACGCGATGCTCGATCGACCGCGAGAGGAGGCTTTAGGGTTTTTCTGAAGAGACGCCGCGCGCGCGACGGAATGGTCGTCTCCTAGGCTGGAGGGCGTCGAAACGATTCGATATCGAAATTAGAGCGAGATGACTGACGATGGATTGCACCTCGTGCGATTTACGACGATTGCGCAGATCCTCAAGCACCCGTTGGCCAACGAAAACGCCTTGGCGAAGATTGAAACCACCAACACGCTCGTCTTCATTGTTGACCCGCGCGCCAACAAGAAGCAAATCAAGGAGGCGGTGAAGCGCATGTACGACATCCAATGCGTTAAGATTAACACCCTCATCCGCCCGGATGGCTTGAAGAAGGCGTTCGTTCGTCTCCACGAGGACTACGACGCCGTCGACGTCGCCAACAAGATTGGCATCATCTAATCGAGCACTTTTGTAGGAGCGGTGATGAGCGCGTGTAGTACGGTGAGTAGTAGTCTTGTCGCGGCCGTATTCGGGTCGTTTCAGTTTAGGAACGTGTAATGGCACGAATGTCGCGCATTTTTCATTCCCATCGTCCCCTGCCTCGGCTTTCTTTCGCGTCTCTCGTTTTCGAGGCGCGTCACTCCACGTCCCATCAGTCTGTATGTGTAAACACTATGGATGAATTAACCAAACCAAACCAATCACGCGCGCGTGGGAACAGTCAACCGAGGAGATAACCGACTCGTGTCGTCAGTACGGTTCGTTCGTTCGTTCGTTCGTTCGTACGTACGTACGACGGAAGACGCCGACGCGTCGGCGTCCAGCCCCGGTGTCGATGAGTTCGGGAGAAGGCGTGGACGTCGATAAGCTTCGACTTCAGTTTGAGGTAGCCATCAAGGACGAGCTCTTGCGCTTTGAGCGCACGCGTGTCGAGCTCTTGGAATGCAAGCTGGAGAAGGCTTCGTTGGAGTACGAAAACTCGCGGTTACGCGATAGAGTGAAGCAACTGGAGCGCGGGATCGGTGGAGAGAGCACTCCGGTGGGTGAATTCCGACGGACGTCGATCGAAGACGAGGACGAAGGTCGAAAGAGAAGTTGCTTGGAAGCTGGGACGAAGACAGTTGTCGAGGCGGTGAAGAAGCGCGCCAAGAGCGACTCGGCTTGGACTCGAGACTCTCCTCGAAGGGATCACGACGCGTCATTCGATGATGAAGAGGGAGAAAAGATGGAAGACGAAGAGTGCATGCTCAGCAACAACGCGATCATCAAGCTTCAGAAGACTTCCCACGCAAAGATGCGCCGAGACGGAACGGTTTACTTTCAGCCCTCTGGGTTGAAATTTTGTCATCGGTGCAAGAGAACGAGCGCGGATGTGGCGTTTGCAGAATCTCGAACGTCCGTATGCAACCCATGTGATGCGCGCATTAAAGAACTTACGGCGCGGAAAACGCCATCTGAAAAGCTCAAAGGTCAGCCAAAGTCTACCACCACCAATCCAGACGAAAAGCTGAAAATGAACGAGATACAGCGACGTATAATGTGGAACAAAATGCTTCATGCGATCGAAGCGGGCGATGTACAAAAGTGTGAAGCGGTGCGCAAGGAATGTGTGCGTCTCGCAGAGAAATACACTCATGCACTCTGTTGGGATCGCGAAGTCTTCGTGATGTGCGCTTGGCGTAGCAAGAATCCAATTGAAGTGGCTAATTGGGCGCTGCTTTACAACGCTTCTCGCGAGCGTAATTGCGCAGAGATTGATGCCCTCCGTACGGCGGTTGAGCGCGTGCCAGAATCGTTCAATACAAAAGAGGATGGTACGCACATCTCAGCGCGTGAAGTCTTGGAACATTTCGTTCGATGCGGCTTCAACGTTACGTGTGACATTCTGCACACGGCGTGCGCGTTCGGTAGCTTGGAATGCATCAAGTATCTCAAAAAAGCGGTTCCCTGCTGTGATTTCGAGCGATGGAACGATTTCAAAAGACCGGATGGTGAAGCGAATCAAATCATGCACGTTGCTGCTCAAGAAGGTCATGTAGAAGTGCTCAAATATCTTTACGATAATGATTGCGACTTTTCAGTCGAAGACGCCGAACAATGCTTGGACTTGGCTGAGAATCGCAAACCGAAGCGTGCTGAAAACAGCGCTCTAGTTATAGAATGGATCAAGCAGACGGATGAGTGGCGCGAGTCTCAAGTCCCCAATGTAAATGAATCCGAAGTATAGTACTTAGTAGTGTAATGAAATGAACGACTCAGCGCGAAACCCCGAGGCATTGCATGTTAACTCAATTCTTGTTTGTAGCCTCGAGGCACTCGTGTCTCGGAACCCCGAAACTTCGACGCCTCGACACCATCTTTCTTCGTGCAAATCGCATCGCGACGTCGAAACTCTGTGGCAACGTAGACGCAATCGCACATGGTGCTGTAAAAACTCAGAGCAGAACAGCAACCCGTCTTTGCAATGTCCTCGTCGGATAAATTTGAACACTTTTCTGACGAATTCCTGAACGATTACCAGAATGGATCAAACGTGAAATACGACGCAACTGACGCTATGGATTTCGAATTGAAGGATTACATTGATGAAGAGATGCTTGCCATGTGCGACATGGATGCTGCAGACGTGCTGTTCAGAAGAGTGAACGAATTGAACAACGACTTGGTCCAAGCGGCGACGTATGACACCACGCTCGATGTACAGGGAATCAGTCCAAACCATGTCAACGTCAGCGACTCATCATCATTTGATTTCAATGCGTGGATGCTTGACGCCCCGTCCAACGAGAACGCGTTCTTTGGTACACAAGATGACTTCAGTAAACTATTTGATCTCCCCAAAGTGGTTAGGAGAGAAGACGCGCTGGCGCCCAGCAATACGCCTACGGGGGAATATTTCGAGCGATCAAAGAGAAGATCTGGGTCTGGAACGAAGAGATATCCACGGGCAGGCAAAGTGGTTGCTGTAGAAAAACGATCCGTGCGCTCGACCAGCAAATATCGTGGAGTGTGAGTGACTGTCAAGTGTGACATTCCGAGCACTCTGGACTAACCGCCGTCGTCTTATTGTCACAGGACTCACCATTGTCGGACAGGAAGATACGAAGCACACATTTGGGAATCCGGTAAGCAAGTTTATTTGGGAGGTTTTGACTCTGAGGAACAAGCTGCGCTCGCGTATGACATGTGCGCCGTCAAGTGTCGAGGTCGATGCGCACAGACCAACTTTGACATGCGCAACTATGCGCAAGAGTTGGCCAACCTCGATACAATCACCAAGGATGATCTCGTTTTGTCCTTGCGCCGCCAAAGTAAAGGATTTTGCAAAGGAAGTTCAAAATTTCGAGGTGTTACGCGTCACGCCAAAGGGAAATTCGAGGCTCGCATTGGACAGCTCGTCGGTAAGAAGTACAGATATCTTGGTCTCTACGACAGCGAGCAAGAAGCCGCCATGGCTTACGACGTGGAGGCTGTGAGGCAGAAAGGACTCGAAGCAGTGACAAACTTTGATATTTCAGAGTACTCTGAAATTTTGGCTCAGCATTACAGCCAGCAAAAGGTTACCACGCGTCTGAGCTCCAAGAGAAAGCCCACTTCAAATTCCAGTAACGATAAGATGGCGGAGCGCGAGTTTCGCAGCGAACTTGCGGCGAGCAAGCATGTCGACTTGACGATGAGACAGATGAAACCGGGACCCGCTGTTGAAGCTGAGCCCAGTGAACATGCTATCGACACCGTTCGGGACTTTTTTGACGCCGAAGCTCGCGTGCGTGCGGATGCGAAAGCGAACGCCGACATGTTGTTGAGAAAAACGTCACTGATTACAGAAGCCGAAGAGACGGATGAAGCTATACAGGAACTCCAAACACTCGTGGAACAAGCTCAAACGGCGCTTCGCGACAGCAGAGCGCGTCTTCAACAAGCTCGGGCATCGCGCGTGAAATAACGCCGAGAGGCGGTCGCTTATGAAATTTTGTTTTGTGTAATATTACGAAATCAAAGCTGCCATGATTCGCCCCACTATATGTCAACGCGCTTACTTGTCAGCGCTTTGCTTGGCAAGGCGGGCCATGGTTTGGAAGGAAACAGCTTGGACAGCGATGAGCGGGGAGAAGAGCACGGCCAAAATGAGACCCAAGTTGGAGCCAGAGCCAGATTCCGCCTTCTTTGCTGGGGCGGCGGCAGCCTTGGCCGGGGCAGCCTTCTTCGCGCCACCGAAGGACGGCAAAGAGATGGACGGCGCGCTGAAGGACGGGGCGCTGAAGGACGGGGCGCTGAAGGACGGACCCTTCGCCGCGAGCTTCTTCGTCTTCTTTTCCGTAACCTTAACCTTGGTCTTCTCTTGTTGGGCCGCGAACAACTCGGCAGCGGCAGACTTGGAGTCACCCTTGGCAACCTGCGCGACTTCGACAGCGGCGGTGGCCGAGAGCGGGCTCGCCATGACGCTGAGAGCGACGACGGCGGCGGCCGCTTGGTCACGGGCGTTCGCGCGAACGACAGCAGTGGCGCCGCGCGCGCTCTTTCGCGCGACGGTCGGGGTGGCAACGGAAACTTGCACCTTTTGGACTTGAGCGATCATGTTTCTTCTCGATCAACGGCGTGTGTGGCGTGCTTTACAGCGGATTTACGATTCGGCGAGCAGTCGTCGGATCGGGTGCGTCGAGTTCGTCGAACGGCGTGTACGGCGCGTCGGCGAGCTGAGTTATGACGCGAGCGCAGAGTCTCACGCGAGCGACGACGGCAGATGTTTCGAGGGCAAGAGCGACCTCATCGGCCCAGGCGTCAGCGAGGGTCGCGAAACGCGTTTATACTGTTTACACATATGATTATCGGCAGTTCGACCTCATCCAAAAAGTCGACGGATTACGAACGGCGAACAAGGGAGAGACTCCAGATCGTTGTGTCTCACAAAGGGAGCGTCCTTAACCCTACGGATTTAGGATAAACCCTAGGCTGCTGGTTTGACGCGCGCGCCGCGCAGGCGAAACTCGGACGTCGATGGACGATGTCGACGGGCGTCGAGGGCAGACTCGACGTCGGCGAGGCGATGATGAAGCGCTTTGAACACCACACTCAAGGCTCGGGCTCGGAAGGATGATGGATGATCGAAATGGCGGTTCGCGCGCGCGCGCGATGGCGTCGATCCATCGGTCGAGGCTGACACATCGATGAAATCATCCTCTTCATCGGGATTCTCGCGAGATTTCGGGATTTCGTAATCTGATGACTCGATGTGGCGTGTTCTTGATGCCGAAGAGGATGGAAAATCGCCTCGCCACGCGATGCATTTGCCGTCAGAGCCGCCTGAGACGAAGACGTCGCTCTCGACAGACGAAAACGCGCATCGCAAGACAGCCTCATCCCCGTGTGCTCGAAGCGTGTACACTAATCTACCCGCTCGAAGTTCCCAGATTTTCACGGTGCCATCGTCCGAGGTTGTCGCCGCGTGATGACCGCCCGGGTGAAAAGAGACGGATCGAATCGTCTGTTTGTGTGCTCTGGCGAGCGCGAGCGCCAGTCTGCCGCATCGAACGTCCCAGATTGAAACACTCTTGGAAGCTCCAGCGCCGGCGACGAGATATCCATTCGGGTGGAAACACGTCGTGTGCATGGGTAATCTTCGCACGTCTTCGTAGGTGTTGATGCACGAACCAACAGCCAGATCCCACAGCTTGACTGTTCTATCGTCTGAAGCACTACATGCGAGAGCATCGTCTTGCGATGCGGATACCTCTCGCACCCAATTTGTGTGTCCGACCAGAGTCGCTTGATGCGTTGCCCTGACGTTCGAAACGGATGAGGCGTCTAGTGGCGTACCTCGCGTCTCGCTTGATTCCGTCTGTACCAAGTTGTGTATTTTGACCGTCTTATCGTCGCACGCGGTCAAAATTGAGTCCCCATCCGAAGCAAACACCACCGAGCGCACCGCCGCGCATTGACGCAACGCGCCGATGCAATTCCTGAGACAAAGATGATACGCGTGAGTAAAAAGACAGAATTTTCAACCCTTACGTACGTACCTACGACAAGTGAACGGGCGAGGCGTATCCATCTTCCAAAATCGCACTCGTCCATCGAGTCCTCCGCTCGCAACGACGCCCCGAGACGCCGAACACGCGACTGCAACCGCTCCGTCGTGACACCCCACGACTGTCAAGTCTCCACTAATCGATCGCCCCGCTGACGCGCGTGATGCATCTTTGTTGACGTTTTTCGATCGCCACGTCGCCACCGTCCCGTCGCTCGCGCACGTGACGACCGTCGTCTCCAATGAATCACCAGACTGGTTTGACAAACATGCGCACGCAGAGACCGAGACGCGTTCGGTATCGCCCGAAGCGTGTGCGGTAAATCTCGCCACGGCTGTGGGTCCGTCGCGTTCCGCTCGCATCAGATCGATAGTCGTCGCGGTCGAGCTCTACGGCGGTCGACGGGCGATCAACGCCCGGTCAACGCGACGTCGAGTGAAGCACAAAAAGGTGACGGTTCAATTTCCTGTACGACGACTCTGTCACGGGCAACAACAGTTTTTGCAAACATTACAACACAACGTTTTAATTCAAGGGGTTTCTTGCTATCAATAATGGAATGCTAATGGGATTGGGAGTATTGGGTATCAGGCGTGGCGACGTAGTGTTGACCTTGCGGATCGATGTGTGCGCGGAGCGGTTGCACCAGTGTGCGATCGTGGTACATCAAAAGCGTCGACACCTTTCGAAACCATTTGGTCCATTCAGTCGCCGCCTTCGAGATGGCGTGCGCCTTATCCGGGTTCTGATCGAGCCAATCTAGACGTTCTTC
>Ga0255759_10005700_pt1 | contig 10620 bp, 10 predicted proteins | sample 101ome_20_FD_179959 | JGI IMG/M metagenome (GOLD analysis project Ga0255759, IMG submission 179959) | Coastal salt marsh microbial communities from the Groves Creek Marsh, Skidaway Island, Georgia - 101404AT metaG (version 2) | ecosystem: Environmental > Aquatic > Marine > Intertidal zone >...
GTTCACTCGAGGAAGGTCAAACACTTGACGGTATTGTGAAGAACATTACGGATTACGGTGCATTTATAGATCTAGGCGGAATGGATGGACTATTACATGTAACTGATATTTCATGGAAAAGAGTTAATCATCCAAGCGATTTATTAAAGGTTGGTCAATCTGTAAAGGTACAGATTATTAAAATTAATCCTGAAACAAAAAGAGTTAGCCTGGGCATGAAACAATTAGCTAATGACCCATGGGAAGGTATTGCTGAAAAATACCCAATAAACACAAAACTAAAGGGTAAAGTTACAAATATTACAGATTATGGCGCCTTTGTGGAAATTGAACCTGGTATTGAAGGACTTACACACGTTTCTGAGATGAGTTGGACTAAAAAGAATGTTCATCCTGGAAAAATTGTATCCAGTTCACAAGAAGTTGAAGTAGTAATATTGGAAATTGATTTTGAGAAAAGAAGAATTTCTCTTGGAATGAAACAATGTGTTGAAAATCCATGGGCAAACTTCGCAGAAAATAACCCAATTGGATCAGTGGTTTCTGGTGAGGTCAAAAATTCAACAGAGTTTGGTTTGTTTGTTGGACTTGAAGATGAACTAGATGGAATGATTCACTTATCTGATCTAGATTGGAATGAAAAGCCGGAAGTTTCACTTGAGAAATATAAGAAAGGTGAATCTATTGATGTAAAAGTTCTTGATGTTGATGTAGAAAAAGAGCGCATAAGTCTCGGGGTCAAGCAGCTCTCAGGAGATCCTTATGCAGGACTAAAACAAATTAAGAAAGGTGATGTTGTTACATGTTACATTACAAATATTCGAGATGGAGGTTTGGATGTAACAATTGGACAAGACGGAGTGCCTTGCTCAATTAAAAGAGCTGATTTGTCCGTAGATAAATCTGAACAAAGGCCGGATAGGTATGATGTTGGGGAAATGGTGGACGCCAAAGTTACTCAAATAGACTCCAAAAATAATAAAATTACACTGTCTATAAAAAGTCTCCAAATTGATCAAGAAAAAGAGGCGGTTGAACAATATGGCTCTGCTGACTCAGGAGCATCTCTTGGGGATATTTTAGGAGAAGCTCTAAATATCAGTATTGAAAAGCAAGATGATAGTGATAAGCAAGCTACAAAGAAAACTGCAAAGAAAACTAAAGAAGCTACAGACGACTCAGACTCGAGCGATAAAGAATAAATTTAGTATTTCTATTGTAAAAATTTTTTTTGCGTTTCAATAACCATAAAGGTCTTAAATTCTATGGTTTTCATAAACAATTCTGACTCAAAAGGCTACAGAAGACGACTATTTTTCTGGAGGACAATTTCTCTGATTACTGTTGCAATAATTGTTTATTTATCATTTGAAAATCAGGAGAAAAGTTCAAGTAATGACTATATTGCAAATTATAACATTTCTGGACTGCTGATAAGTGCTGATGAAATTATAGAAGACTTAGAAGAATTAAAGTCAAATAATAAAGTTAACTCAATAATTATTTCGGTTGATAGCCCTGGTGGAACAACAGTGAGTGCAGAAGAAATATACCTAAAATTAAAAGAAGTCTCATTGGCTAAACCCACAGCAATAGTGATGAGGAATATTGCTACGTCTGGTGCATATTTGCTCTCCCTTGGAGGAGATGTTATCTTCTCAAGAGAGAATACGATCACAGGTTCGATTGGGGTTTTATTACAATGGGCAAGAATTGATGAGGCACTTTCCAAATTAGGGATTGAAGTCAATGAGATAAAAAGTGGGAAGCTCAAGGCTGAACCAGATTTTTTTGGAGAAATTGATGAAGCAGCACAGCAAGTAACGAAAGAGATAATTGATGAAACGTTTGATTGGTTTTTAAGAATTGTTAAAGTTGAACGTGATCTGAACCCAAGAGAGATTATGAAAATTTCAGATGGTAGAATTTTCACAGGCAGACAAGCGATTGAGTTAAATTTAGTTGATGAAATCGGTGACAAGAATGATGCTAAAAGGTGGCTTATAGAGAATAAGGGAATTGATTCAACTTCACCAATAATTGATTATGGAAAATCAAAAAAGCCGAGCTTTATTGAACTAAGTCTTGCAAATATTATGGATTATTTTAATATTAGCACACCATATACAGGGCGTATACGTTCCAACTTATCTTTGATAAATAATGGTGGTTTACAATCTGTTTGGGAACAGAGAGCAAATTAATTCTAGGAAGACAATGAAGAGATCTGAGTTAGTTGATGAATTAGCAAAAGAATATCCGCATCTGTATCACAGAGATATTGAAAAAGTTGTAGATGTTTTTTATAGCTCAATTGCTGATGCACTAGCTAACGGACAAAGAGTCGAATTAAGAGGTTTTGGAGCCTTCTCAATAAAAGAACGTAGCCCTCGTATTGCAAGGAATCCAAAAAATGGTGATAGAGTTGCTGTTTCAAGTAAAAAAACTGTTTATTACAAACCAGGAAAAGAACTCAAAGAGCGTATCAACAAATAAAATCAAGAAGTATTAGGGGGCAAGTTTTTTTGAATAAATTAATTAAAAACGCTCTATTCTGTGCCATTGATATGAAAGATACTGATCAAGCAGTAACTCTAATCAAAGAAATAAAAGAACACATAGATGGTATCAAGATTGGTATGGAGGCATTTTATGCCATGGGTACTAAGGGCTATTTAAGATTATATGACTTAGGTTTACCAATTTTTCTCGATTTAAAACTTCATGATATACCAAATACTGTAAGCTCAGCAATTAAATCATTATTGCCTTTAAATCCATCTATAATAAATATTCATACGAGTGGTGGTAGTGAAATGATGAAAGCAGCTGTTGAGGCAATAAGTAATATTGGAATAAACAGGCCTAAACTCATAGGGGTAACAATACTTACAAGTATGAACGAACATAGTTTTAGTGAACAAGGCATATCACTAAAAGTTGAACAGCAGGTAATAAACTTATCAACTTTAGCGAAAGAATGCGGTTTAGATGGAGTAGTATGCAGTCCATTAGAAGTAAAAAATGTTAAAATTAAATGTGGGCAGGATTTTCTTACTATAGTCCCTGGAATTAGACCAAACAATTCAGTAGCAGACGATCAAAAAAGAGTATTAACCCCAAAAGAGGCTATTAGGAATGGAGCAGACATACTCATAGTAGGTCGACCGATAACTCAAGCGGATGATCCAAATCAAGCAGCAAGATCAATAAAACAGAGCATGATCCCATATGACTATTAAGATCAAGATATGTGGATTAAGAGAACGAGAAAACATAGAGTGTTGTATTAAAAATAAAGTTAATATGATAGGTTTTGTCTTCCATCATGATAGCCCCAGAAACATTTCAATAAAAAATGCTTCAAATTTAGTTAAGTTATTTAAAAATCAAATAGAAATTGTTGGCTTGGTTGTAGATCCATCGGATGCCTTATTAGATCAGATAATTGATAAAGCAGGAATTCGTAAGATTCAATTTCACGGAGATGAGACACCTGAAAGAATATTTAATTTGAAAGAACGTTATAATATTTCTTCTATTAAGGCAATCCCTGTATCTAATAATATAAGTGCCTCTGACATTGATGAGTTTCACAAAGTAAGCGATTATATATTATTTGATGCCCCGCCTATGAGTTCAACAAATAGGCCTGGGGGTAATGGAGTAACTTTTGATTGGGATTTGGTAAAGAAATTGAATATTGTTAAACCTTGGATTTTATCAGGGGGGCTCAATATTGATAATGTAACTGAAGCAATTTCGATTACAAAAGCAAACTTTGTTGATGTATCATCAGGAGTTGAGGACTCTCTGGGAGTAAAGAATAACGATTTGATAACAAAATTTGTATATAATGCAAGAAACTCTGATTAAGGTAAATTTTAAATGGAAAATATAAACTCATTCAGGCTCGGTCCAGATCAGAACGGAAAATTTGGAATATTTGGGGGTAGATTTGTAGCAGAAACTTTAATGCCATTAATTCTAGATCTAGAAAAGGCATACAACGAAGCAAAATCGGATAAAAAATTTCTTTCAGAGCTGCTTTATTTAAATAAATTTTATACCGGTAGACCAAGCCCATTATATTTTGCTGAAGGTCTTACGAACTATTTAGGATCTGGAAAGATATACTTTAAAAGAGATGAGTTAAATCATACTGGTAGTCACAAAATAAATAATTGCTTAGGGCAAATTCTACTGGCCAAGAGAATGGAAAAAACAAGAATAATTGCAGAGACTGGAGCTGGTCAACATGGAGTTGCAGTCGCAACTGTGGCAGCAAGGTTTGGGTTACCTTGTGTTATATACATGGGCGCAAAAGATGTTGAAAGACAGAAGCCAAATGTTTTTAGAATGAAGTTATTAGGTGCAGAAGTTGTAGCAGTAAAATCAGGTAATTCAACACTAAAGGATGCAATGAATGAAGCACTCCGAGATTGGGTGGCAAATGTCAGAGATACATTTTATATAATTGGTACTGTAGCAGGACCACACCCATACCCAGCTATGGTTAGAGATTTCCAATCAGTAATTGGGAAAGAAGCGAAAGAACAGATATTAGAAGCTGAGGGACGATTACCACATCAATTGATTGCATGTATTGGAGGTGGTTCAAATGCTATGGGTTTATTTTATCCTTTTTTAGATGATCCTGATGTTAAAATTACAGGAGTTGAAGCGGGAGGCATGGGTTTAGACGGAGATCAGCATTGTGCTAGCTTATCTGCCGGGAGACCTGGTGTCTTGCACGGTAATAGAACATATTTATTACAAGATGATGAAGGGCAGATAGTTGAGGGTCACTCAATATCAGCAGGTTTAGATTATCCTGGAATTGGGCCAGAGCATTCATGGTTAAAGGAATCAGGTAGAGTTGACTATGTGGCTATAACAGATAAAGAAGCTGTAGAAGCTTTTAAAATTTGTACAAAAACTGAAGGAATTATTCCTGCATTAGAACCTTCGCATGCAATAGCACATCTTATAAATATAAGCGGTGATCTGTCAAAAGATGAAATAGTTATTATGAATCTCTGTGGAAGAGGAGATAAGGATATATTTTCAATTGCAGAGTATCTAGATATGGAGATTTAGTAATTGAATAACAGAATCAAAGATTGCTTCAGTAAATTATCAGAAAAAAATAAAAAAGCGCTGATTACATTTTTAACAGCTGGAGATCCAAATTTTAATTTATCATTGGAATTAATCAAAAAACTACCAAGTGCAGGCGCAGATATAATCGAAATTGGTATGCCTTTTAGTGATCCAATGGCTGATGGTCCCGCAATACAAGCGTCTGCATTAAGATCAATAAGGGCCGGTCACACAATGCAAAATACATTTGAAATTATTTCAGGATTTCGCATGAACGACAACACTACGCCGATAATTCTTATGGGTTATTTTAATCCAATATATAATTATGGGACAGAGAAATTTATAAACAAAATTTTATCCCTAGGTGTTGATGGAATAATTATTGTTGATCTACCACCAGAAGAAGACGTAGAATTTTGTGATATGGCTATTCAGAAGGGCTTATCTTTTATTAGGCTAGCTACCCCAACAACAGACACAGTTAGACTGAGTAAAATCATGCAAAAAACAGATGGATTTTTATATTATGTATCAATAACTGGGGTCACAGGTTCAATTAAACCAGATATAGGTAAAGTAAAAGACGCTATATCTGATATAAAAGAGCAAATTCAGATACCGGTATGTGTCGGTTTTGGTATTAAATCAAAGGAAGATGTAAAGAATATAAGTAGCTTTGCTGATGGGGTTATTGTAGGATCTGCATTAGTAAATATTATTGAAAACAATAAATCCGAGGCAAGTATTAAGGAAGAAATTCTTCAAAAGGTGAAAGATCTTGCCAGTGTTTTATAACCTTAATTAGTGGTAATTTGAAATGAATTGGATCAATAACATAGTAACTCCAAAAATTAAGGAAATACTTACGAAAAAAGATGTTCCTGATAATCTATGGATAAAATGCCCCGAAAGTGGGCAAATGGTATTCCATAAAGATCTGGAGTCAAATCAATGGGTAATTCCTGGATCAAACTATCATATGAAGATTCCAGCAAAAAAGAGATTAGATCTTTTATATGACAGTGGATATGAAATAATAGAAGTAGATACAAAGGTTTCTGACCCATTAAAATTCAAGGATGAAAAAAAGTATATTGATCGTTTGAAAGATGCACGTAAAAAAACTGGCATGGATGATGCGGTTGTTATTTCAAAGGGAAATATTGGAAATATCCCTGTTATATGCATCGTTCAAGATTTTGCTTTTATGGGTGGCTCACTTGGTATTGCAGCCGGCGAGGCTATTATTAGAGCAATGGATGAGGCCCTTCACACTTCATCACCTGTAATATTATTTTCTGCAGCGGGAGGTGCACGTATGCAAGAGGGTATTCTGTCATTGATGCAAATGCCAAGAACGACCATTGCGGTTCAAAAATTAAATGAGGCAAAAATTCCATATATTGTTGTTTTAACAAACCCTACAACAGGTGGCGTGACTGCATCATATGCAATGCTTGGAGATGTTCATATTGCTGAACCAGGTGCATTGATTGGTTTTGCTGGCCCACGTGTTATAGAGCAAACAATCAAAGAAAAATTACCGGAAGGATTTCAAAGGTCTGAGTATTTGCTAGAGCATGGCATGATTGATATGGTCGTGCACAGACATGAACTTCGGAATAAATTAATAACTATCTGCAAACTTCTTTTAAATAAATAGATATATCCCAAACATATGAGATCTAATCAATTTAACTTAATATTAGATCGTGTTGCACAATTGTACCCAAAATCGATGGACTTATCTTTGGGTAGAATAAATTCCTTACTCGATAAGCTTGGAACCCCTCAAAATAAAATTAAAAACATCATACACATAGCGGGAACAAATGGAAAAGGGTCAACATTATCATATATAGTTTCTATTTTAACGCAGGCAGGCTTTAAGGTAGACTCATATATATCGCCACATTTAGTTGAATTTAATGAAAGGTTTAGGATTGGAAATGTCGGCAGTTTTGAGTATATAGATGATGAATCACTAATTGAATTACTTAATTACTGTGAAAGAGTTAACGGCAAATCGCCAATAACAATTTTTGAATTAATAACCGCTGCCGCATTTTTAAAATTCTCAACTACAGGTTCAGATTTTTTGATTCTTGAAACGGGGTTAGGGGGTAGACTTGATGCTACAAATGTAATTGAGAAACCATTAGTATCGGTTATCACACCTATTGGACTTGATCATCAACAGTTTTTGGGGAATACATTAGAGGATATTGCTAAAGAAAAGGCAGGTATCATTAAGAATGGAAGTGCGACTGTAATATCAAAACAGAATTATGATTTGATAGGCTTATTTAAAAAATTTATAAAATTAAAAAATAATAAATCCAAAATTTATGGGGAAGATTATTCTATTAGAATTAATCCAACTGGCTTTAACTACGAAGATGAGAAATATAATATTAATCTTCCAAATCCAAGCCTATTAGGTGGGCATCAAAAACTTAATGCTGCTACTGCTATTGCAGCAATATCATCTATAGAAGATTTAAAACTAGACACTGATATTTTTGCAAAAGGAATAAAAAAAACTATTTGGCCGGCAAGACTTGAGCAGATAAAAAGTGGTAAGTTAAATCACTATCTTGGTGAAACTAATGAAATCTGGTTAGATGGAGGGCATAATGGCCACGCTGCTCTGGCACTAGCAGAGGCTTTGAATGAGCTAGAGGCTAAAAAATTAATCATGATCATCGGGATGTTATCTGCAAAAGATTCTAATGATTTCTTGGTTCCATTTAAGGATAAACTATTTAAACTATTCTCAATAAAAATCCCCAATCAAGATAATACTCAAGATCCTCAAAATATTAGTCAAAATGCCAAAAAATTAGGTATAGACTCAACAGCCGCAAAAGATATTTTTGATGCTTTTGACAAAATTAAATTACTTCCAGAAGACACATATAGGATTATTATATGTGGATCCTTATATCTTGCAGGTGAAATAATTAAGCTTAATAATTAATGCTAAATATTTTCTTCTATCCAGTCTAAAAGTGTTGATTTAGGGAAAGCACCAACTTTTGTTGATACTAACTCTGAGTTTTTAAAGAGAAGTAATGTAGGTATTCCTCTGATTCCATAATTGGTAGGTGTTACAGGATTTTCATCAATATTCACTTTAATTATTGATAAACGACCATCGTATTCTGATGATATTTCTTCAAGTACTGGACCAATCTGTTTGCAAGGACCACACCATTCAGCCCAGAAATCCACTATAACTGGTACATCAGAATTATTTATTTCATCTTGAAAATTATCGTCTGTTATTTGTTTTGTTGCCATCTTACATCTCCTTTATAAATAGCCTATCAGTTATGATTAAGAAGTCAATAATCCGCTGCTATGAGATTGATATAAATCCTCTAGATATGCATTAAATTCATCTATAAATTTTAAAATTTCAGCATCTTCCCCATGCTTATCTCTTAAATTATCAATTTGATTGAATGCTTCTGGTATAGTTAGCCATTTCTCACTGTTATTACTCATTAACCTATTTGTAGTAGTCATTTGTAATATGTTTCTATCATTCATCTCTAGCAGTTCTACGTTATGATTATAAATAATTTGTTTTCCAAAGTATGTATATCTCTTATCCTTAAATTCTTCGCAAATTTTCACCCTATCTTCCCATTTAGAGCTATGAAATTTTTTCATTGTTAATTTATCAGATGAGCTAGGGAATCCTCCTAAATATATACTCTCTTCTTCATATATATCTTCTTGAGATTCAGGAGAGTAGCCCTCTGATGTTTCGTAATGAATTTCAAGTATTTTTCGTTTAAAAGCCGCATCACTTTGAATAATATTTACTCTAGACTCTAGTTCATCAAAACCAATTTTTTCATAATTTGTAAAGCTTGTGGCATAAGCCTTTGGCATGATTATGGGGTGTTTATTATTTCTTATGTATCTAAATAGTTTTTCTGATTTATATAATTCTTTTAGCTGCGCTTTATCTAAATCTATGTATTCTTTTGGATCCTTTTTTAAATCAAATAATATATTTATTTCAGAATTATTTCTGTTATTGAAGGTCCCAACATGAGTCGTAACGAAAGGGTATACACTGCCATAATATGCTTCTGGATGGCAATACATTGTATCTTTTTCAAATATTTCAGAAACACCTCTCTTTGTGGATGACTGGAGTGATTGATCCCAAAATTCTTTATCATTTTTTTTAATTAACTTGCAAATTTCAATTGTTGCAATTACATCAGCTAATGCGTCATGTGCATTTTCATGTTCAATGTTATTTAAAGGTGCCAATAGATCTAATTTAAATTTGTTTTTGTTATCTGGTATTTTTATGGCAGTAGGTGTGAATATTGATGATGCTTGAACTATATTTAAGGCATCCGCCCGGCCATTATTATTAATCTGAGTCAGATAAGCATTTTCATGTAAATTTTGAAATAAAGCGTTACGGAGAAATTCTTCGTCAAAATTGATAGAATTATAACCGATGAAAATAGCTGGACTCCAATCTTCAAATTTCTCTTTCATTTGATAAACAAGATCATAGTATGAGACTTGATGTGTTGCTATTTCACTCATTGATAGTCCATTCACTAAAAGTGCTTGTGGTGCAGGAATGATAGACTTGTTTAATTTGCATTTTAAATTAAACTGATCGAGTTCATTTAAGTTTTCATCACAAAGTATTGCTCCAACTTGTATTATCTGATCCCAGTATTTGTCTCGACCAGTTGTCTCGAAGTCATAAAAAACTATATTCATTTGTTATCAATTAAATATTTTTCAAAGTTGTTTAATGATATTAAATCGCCAGTATGATACCAATTTGACTCATGAATTATTCCAGAGCACTTTTTTTCAAATATTAAATTATTCCATATGATATTTAGGGAAAAAATCTTATCACTTACTTTATTAAGAGTTTTAGTATTTAAAATTGAAACACCCATAAAGACAAATTTCTCGAAACTACCAGGATCTTCTTTAGATATATTGTTATCTTTATCAATAAAAAAATCACCATCCCCATTATACCCGATTGCTTTTTCTTTTTTGGATAAAGCTAAAACAGCATCAGCATCATCACAAATATATTTCTCGCTCAGTCTGTGTAATAAATCTTTATAATGATTCAAAAGCATCGTATCTGAGTTAATAATATATATTGATCGATCATATTCATTGGGGATACCATATTTTAATGCCCCTCCAGTATCCAAAAGCGCATCTTCTTTTGAAATAATAATATTGTAATAATTGTCCTGTAAGTATTCCTCTAATTGATCAGACAAATAAAAGGCATTGATGTAAATATTTTCAATATTTGTTGATTGAAGGGCATCAATTATATAACTAATCATGGGTTTACCTGCAATTTCTACCAGCGGCTTTGGGCACTTTTCAGTGAGTGGGAGCAAACGTGTACCGTAGCCAGCAGCTAGAATAAATGCGTCGGTAGGTTTTTTTTTAAAATTATTTTGGCTACTCTTTTTGATATTCATCTTTTGAGAG
>Ga0255759_10005708_pt1 | contig 10608 bp, 8 predicted proteins | sample 101ome_20_FD_179959 | JGI IMG/M metagenome (GOLD analysis project Ga0255759, IMG submission 179959) | Coastal salt marsh microbial communities from the Groves Creek Marsh, Skidaway Island, Georgia - 101404AT metaG (version 2) | ecosystem: Environmental > Aquatic > Marine > Intertidal zone > Salt...
ATCAGGCAGAAAAGGTCCAGCCGGTATCAAAGACGTCCTTAAACGTCTCTCGCCAGAAGCACGAAACACTATTACTATCGAGAACGACGAAAACTCGTGGGGACTCGACGCCAGCCTTGAGCTTGCAGACGATCTCGCTTTGGTGCTAGACATACATCACCATTGGGTGAAAACAGGAGAATACATTGAACCAGATGACGACCGTATATACCGTATTATCGATAGTTGGCGGGGTGAGCGTCCTGCTATGCATTACAGCATTAGCCGTGAAGATTACCTCACAGATGCTTCACCAAGTCTACGACCAGACATGGACACATTACTTGAATCCGGCCATAAAAAACAAAAACTAAGAGCACACAGTGATTACTTGTGGAATGATGCTTGCAATGACTGGGCATTATCCCATTGGGAGTGGGCAGACATTATGGTAGAGGCTAAGATGAAGAATCTTGCTAACACACAGTTACTTGAACGCTACTATATGAATAAAGATCCTTTTGCCGGAAAGGTAGCTGCATGAGCTACACTCTATTAGATATTGACTATGATCCATATCTTGCTCTCCAGTGTATCCAAGATGAAAACTACACTATGGAAAAACAAGAAGATGATCATTTTATAGATTATGCAAGGATTGACAGCAAAGAATTAAAAAAATATATTAGAGATATTCTAAAACTGCCATTTCCGATTGAAGTATTGTTTTTTGTGAATCCTGCACACGGTGTTTATAATCCCCATATTGATTTACAACGTAAATGTGCAATTAATTTTCCAGTAAATGTTGTTGGAGATGTATACACTGCTAAAGACCATACAGATCCATATTGGGAACAAAATAAAATAGAATCAAAAGGAGAAATAAATTTTCCTCCAATTGATGATAGTAATAGACATATGTATGATCATATGAAATTTATGCAGCATCCTATATTGTTGGATACTAGCAAGCCTCACAGTGCAGCAAATAATAGTAAGTTATGTAGATTTATTATCACTTGTAGTGTATTCACACATACATATGAGCAAGTAAAAGATATTTTACAACAGAACAACATGATTATAAATACAGTATGAGTTATTTGAGCAAAATGTATGGAGCGAAAACTCCACAAGGTATTGTTAAAGATAAAAATCCTAACCGTGTGCTTGGCGGATTAAAAGGTGCTGGTGTAAACAGTTTTACCATGTTAGGTGAAGATGAAACTGAAAAACAGATTCCAACTTATGCTTATGTTCAAGCATTGGAAGAAAAACTCAAGCGACTTGAAGCAACAGTGCTTGAGCAAGATAAACACATTAGGAGATTAAGAAATGATAAAAAAATGGATAGACAGTCGTATTAAAGAACGTTCTACTATTGACGGAGTGCTAATGGTAGCAGCAGGCGCAGCTATTATTATCTTTTCACCATTAACAAAACTTATTGCTTATGGTGCCATTGCATACGGAGTGTGGACTATTTGGCGGCAAGAATAAAAATTGCAGCAATAGGTTGTAGTTTTACAAATTATATTTGGCCCACATATGCAGATATTTTAGATGCTGTAAATTTCGGTTTACCCGGTATAGGTAATGAAAGAATTTGGGCCACAATATATTATTTGTATAAAAATCGGAAATTACAACGCTTTGATTATTTGATAGTTCAATGGTCATCTCCTTTTAGATTTGATTACCGGACTAGTTCAGGATGGACTACTGGTGACGGAACTATTAATAAACATAAAATGAATAACCGTCCTATATGGAGAGCTATTTCTAATTGGTATAATGAAGAATACGAAATCGAAAAAAGTGAAAACTATATAAAATCAATCAAAGATTTATGCAAAGATATAAACTTGCCTAATTTTCACATGTCTATGTCTCAAGAAATTGGACATTGTGTTGATTTACCAGATATAATGAATACATACAAAGAAAAATATCTTATAAAAAGAGCAGAATGGACATCAAAACCATTTGAAGACACACATCCTACAATTGCTTCACATATTGAAATAGCAAAACACCTAGGAAACATCATAGGTGTAACACCTGACCCTATCATGCTACAAAAATGTATGCAGTTTCACGACTTGATACTTACTGAAATACCTTTTGAAAAGATAAAAAAGTATTATAAATCACACTTTCCAGATAGGTATGTCGCTGCTGGCTTTTAATTCCCAAACTTTTTTAGCATTTACTCCTCGTTGTTGTGCAAACTTTTTTGCATCACAATTTTCGCAAACATGGAAATAATTATTGCTTAGTCTTTTAGGATCCATACTTCCTCTAGGTCTTGTAAATTCTTCATTACAAGAATCGCATCGTAAGACAACCATTGTTTTTTTGCGACTATAAGTGTGTTGCTTTCCAAGTTTACTACGGCGCATATGCCAAGTATCAATCAAATATTCTTTTATATACATAACTATATTTACATTAAGATTATAAAAACAACCGATAAATATTAGAAAGGAACACTATGAGCATACTAACTTTAACACCAGCAGCAGAGAAACAAATAGACCTTTTGAGCAAAGAGAATGATTGCTACGGCATTTCTCTTAACATCAAAGGAGGCGGATGCGCAGGTTTTGAGTATGATTGGGGCACAATTTCTAGTCCTACAGACTTAGAAGAAGGTGATGAAGTAGTAAAAACAGCAAATGGATGTGCATTTGTAGTCGGTTCTCATAGTTTAATGTTTTTAATAGGAACAGAAGTAGACTATGTCAAAAGTTTAGTAGGTGCTAACTTTGAAATACGAAATCCAAACGCTCAAAGTGCATGTGGATGCGGTGTAAGTGTAAACTTTGATATGGATACATTGCCACAATGGTAAAGGAAAAATAAATGGCTAGAGAAGAAATTGATATTGGTGTAGAGGGTAATGACGGCACAGGGGATAGTATTCGAGAATCCTTTAAAAAGGTAAACGAAAACTTTTCTGAACTATATGCTGTTTTTGGTTTAGGTGGAACTATATCCTTTAAAACACTTGATGACACTCCAAATACATATTTGGCCAACGAAAATGCTATACCTGCTGTGTCTTCAGATGCTGCATCTATAAATTTTTATAAATTTGTAAGTGACAGCGGATTTAATAATACAGATGTATTAAGTCCTGATGAAACAACTAATAGCGTGTATGTTGAGTTTGCAGACCCATTAGGCGATCCACTAGAAGAAGCAGGCACTGTGAAAATCACTATTGTTGATCCACACATCAACAGAGACCCTGATCCAGAAATTGCTAATCCTTTAGCAGCCAATGCTGTCCTAGCCTACGGCAATGGCATGAATACAATATTAAGAAACACCAGTGGCACTGGCGATGATATAGATACACTTGTAACTACCTGGACTACAACACATCCTGACGAAGGTGCAATTACCAGCGACAATGTTATAATCAGTAAGGGTTATGCAGATGATACTTATGTCAATGCAGACGGCGACGAAATGACAGGGCTACTGCAATACGATACAGGTGTTGGCCCTGCACAAGGTAGAGAACTTCCTGCAACAGAAGATGTAATTACAAGGGCAGGTAGTAAAGAAAACAGGACCATGCTAGACGACTTGTTCTTAGCGGACCATCCTAATCCTTTACAAGGACAAGGAACTCCAAATGGTCCTGATGATTTACAAGCAGTTACAAAACTTTATGTTGATACACAAGGTTATGCGAGTGCAACTAACATTTATGTTAGCACTACAGGCGACGATGCTCAAACAACAACACCTGCAGGACAAGAAGGTAGATCACCACAGTATTCATACAGAACTATCAATGCTGCCATGGTTAGAGCTACAGAAATTATTGAAAGCACACCTTTTGAACCAGGACCTTACATTCAGACTATCACATATAACGATGGTGAAAACGACACATTTACAACCACTATTACTGGCGTAGTTTCGCCTGTAGCAACTAGTGACTTGGCAGCAGCTATCGTTGATGCAAATAAAAATCAAATCTCAGACGATGTTGTTGAATTTATAAACACCACATATCCGGATTTGGTATACAATGAAGAATTGTGTCGTAGAGATGTTGGATTAATACTAGATGCAGTAAAACTTGATGTTCAAGCAGGCGGTAATTATCTATCACGTTGGGCAGGTAAAAGATATAGTGCAAACCCAAGTGCAGTAAAAGCTCGTTCAACACAGTATACAGAAACTGTTGCTGGCATTAACAGAGCACGTTTCCTAATATTAGAAGACCTTGCAGCAGCAGGAACAATCAGTAGCACTGTTCAAGACGATTATGATACAAGATTTGATGATATCTTAACATTCCTAAATGATAATCTCAGCGATGATGTAGATTTAATAGCAGGTAATGCATATGAATTTGAATTTGACAATGGTAACAATCCAGCAGTAGATCAAGGTATTGCAGGTAATCCAGATTTGCGTGAAGGTAAATTAATTAGAGGTATCACCAGTAGAGCAACAGGTGTTATTACCGATTATCAAAGATCTTTTACCGCAACCACTGACAAAGTTACTGTTGAACTGAGAGAACCTATTGAATTTATAGAAGGCGAAAAATTAGAGTTTGGTGCTATTACTCAAAACAACCAAATTACTGTTAGAGTTGAATCAGGCATATACGATGAACACTTGCCAATTAAATTGCCTGAAAACGTTTCTATTAAAGGTGACGAATTTAGACGTGCTGTGATTAGACCAAAGCTAGGCGTGTCGCAATCACGCTGGGCTAACACATATTTCTACAGAGATGTAGATATTGACGGATTACCAGCAGCTGAATCTCCGTTGACAGGAGTAAATATTCTAACAAGTCCAGATCCAGCTAGATCTTCTGCAGGTTCACCTTATACTATTACCAAAAATGATTATTCAACTAGTGGTATTGGACAAGATGCTACATTTGAAGTTACAGTTGACGGCACTGGAGCAGTAACTTTAGCAACAATTACGAGTGCAGGTAAAGGATTTATTATAGGCGAAACTATAACAATCCCTGACAGTAATCTAGGAGGCACTGGTGCAGCCCCAGATGTTGTTTTAGAAGTAACTAATACAGGCGGTGGTATTACTTTTATACACCCTGTCACAAGTAAGAACGGTAAATATGGTTATCATTATGCTCAAGACAGTTCGGGACAAATAGTTGTTGGCGGTGCAGGTGCAAACAATCCAGGAAATTTTCCTGAAGGTGCTAGATTAATTGAATTAAACAAAGAATTTATAGCAGAAGAAACAATCCAGTATATAGATGCTCAAGTAGCAGGAGGAGCAGGTATATGGAGTGGATTTGTTTATGATGCTACAAAATGCCGTAGAGACACAAGACTTATTATTGATGGCATTGTTGCAGACCTTAAAAATCCAAATGGAGGCAGAGAAGCTACACTAACCAATCAAGGAGCATATTATGCGGGATCAGTAGCAGGGCAAGAACAACAAACTGTTGCTGCAATCGAATATACTAAAACTATTGTTGCAAGTGTATTAGCAAATGATGTTGGTAATCCTTTTACAGCATTAGGTTCTGTTCCTCAAGTCTTTGACGAAGATTTTGTAGCAGAGTCAGCTGTCCAAGCCAATTATGACGACTTGATTGCTTGTATTACGTTCTTTGCAGATCCTACATTTAATCCTCCAAAAAATAACAATCAAATGGATGTTTTGTTGTGTAATGACAACACAATTGTTAGAAACTTAACAGTGCAAAGACACGGTGGCTTTATGATGGTGTTGGACCCAGAAGGTCAAATCCTAACTAGATCACCTTATTGCCAAACAGGTTCCAGCTTTTCGCAATCATTAGGCACAAGACGAGCATTAGCAGGTGGGCTGTTTGCAGATGGTTATGCAGGTAACATGCCAGCAACTATTGATACTGTAAACAGCGCATTTAATTTAAGTATTAGTTCGCCAGCAGGACATGGTATTTCTGTTAGACCGCCGCCCACACCATTTCCATTCTTTTTAAACGGACAACGTTATCAAGTTAATACAATCACAAATTATAATCAGTCGGCAGGGACATGTAATCTTGTATTAGATGAAACAAGTAATGAAGGTTCTGGTTACACTGGCGGCACAGGCGTAGATATCTTTATCCAATCTGGTGGTAATAGATCTATGCTTGCAAACGACTTTACACAGATCAACGACTTAGGTTTTGGTGCATTGTGTATTAACAACGCACTATCAGAACTTGTTAGTATGTTTACATATTACTGTCACACAGGATACCTAGCTAAGGATGGTTCACAGATTCGTAGTATTGCTGGTAACAACAGTTATGGCTTCTATGGACTGGTTGCTGACGGTTCAGACCCTGATGAGATTCCAACTGATGTGACACTTGAAAGCGATATGGTTTTCCCTGCAAAGGTATTCCGTGCAAGCACAGTTCTTAAATTTGCAAGTGTTCCTGGTAGTATTGCAGTTGGCGAACAGATATCGCAGGAGATCTCGGGTGCTACAGGCATCGTCAGTTTCTTCAAAGACGGTGGCACAACTGTATTCATACACAGTGCTACAGGAAACTGGAACACTAGTGACGAAGCATTTGGCGACAACAGTTCTACATTGATTGGTGTGCCATTGAGTGTCGAAGCCTTAAATCTTGATGCTGATGATGGATCGTTATTCTTGTATGCTTACGACTTAGTTGGTCTACCAAATAACACATCTGAAGTTGAAATTTACCACGGGCTTGCTCCTAGTAGCACAAGTGATCTTTATCAACCTTATGAAATTACCAATGCTCAACAAACAGATTATATATTAGATGGGTATCAGGCTGTTAATGATACAATTGCTGCAACTTACTCAGGTTCAGGTCCACAAACCAGTAAAGCAACATTTACTATTGCCAAAAACAGAACCGACGGTTATACTGTTGAAATTGAAAACGCAGGTGCTGGTTATGCAGATACAGACAGTTTTACTGTTGATGGTGCATTATTAGACGGTCTTACATCAACTAACGATGCAACAATTGATGTTGATACAGTAGATGGCAGCGGTGGCATCACAGCAGTTACAATTTCCGGAACAGCAGCATTTGATGATCAATCTCCTGTAAGAGATGGTCAAGTTTGGAGATTCAACTTCGGCACAGGTATTGAAGGCACGGCAGATAACGGACTACAAGAAGATACTCCGCATGATATACCATTGGTTATTAGACACAAACAAAACATTGTTGTTGACGGATTGCCAGCAGATGACTTGCCAGTTCGACCTTCAACTGCATTTGTGTTTACTGAAGATGATACAAGCATCACATACAGAACAATTGCTTTTGGCACAACAATAACAGACGGATATCAGCTCAGTGGACTTGGAACAAAACGTGTTGTGACATTTGATGCAAATTATCGTTACATTGACATGACTGTAGATCAAGATGTTGTAGGATTAGCAGAAACTATTAATGGTTCAGGCACTGCACCTAGTTTAACTGTAGATCCAAACTTTACAGACATTATTGCAGCAGCAGGTGCAAGCGGTGCTAACACCTTTGGTGCCACAGTAGGTGATAGATTTATTTGTATTAATGCTCTCGATACAGATAACAAAGCTAGAATTGCCAATAATGATATGTTGATGACTTGGGGCGGTAAAACTTATACTGTGACAGGTTATGCTGAATACGAGTTTGATGACGGTGTTGGATCTACTGAGACAGTTGGTATAATACAGATTGCAGACTTAGCTAATACGGACGTAACATGGCCAGCTACATCAAGTGGGCTTGCCATTAGTTTGACAAACACTAGAGGTATTACACTAAAAGCAGGCTTAGCAGCAGGTGAACCAGCACAGGTTACAGTGAACATTTCAACCTGTCGTGCAACAGGCCACGATATGCTGGATATTGGTGTTGGCGGATTTAACACTGCAAACTATCCAGAACGTATTTTTGGCAAACCATTTGGCACAAGTGCAACCAGCACAAGTGATGCATTTGATGAAAACGGCACGAGGAGTGCTGCACAAGCCCAAGAACGTAGAAAAGGGCGTGTGTTTACTGTTATGACAGACCAAGATGGTTTCTTCCGTGTTGGCAGATTCTTTACAGTTGACCAAGGCACAGGTAGTGTTACATTTAACGCTGCACTTGTCCTTACAAACATTGATGGTATTGGTTTTAAACGTGGTGTTCGTGTAAATGAATTTTCAAACGATGATACATTTACAGATCCAAAAGGTGATGCTGTTCCAACACAAACAGCAGTTGACGGATATCTAAACTACAGACTTGGTCTTGATAGAGATGGACAACTTACTGCTACGAAAATTGGTCCAGGCTTTATGTCATTAGGCGGACCTGGCTTTAGTCAAACTCCAATGGAAGATGATATGAGCTTGGGTGGCTTTAGAATTACAAACCTAGCAACACCTCTTGCAGGCAGTGATGCAACCACTAAAGATTATGTTGATCAGAAAACCGATGAACTAAATGATATTGGCGATGTAACAATCACAGGTTCAGGCGGTTTAATGAGTGCGCAACTGTTAACTTTTACAGGCACAGCTCAAAATAGTGAAAATGCTAATGTAGTAGGCGATGTTACATTTACAAGAACAGCTACTAACGAATTAACAACTGCTATTTCAACCGGAAGTATTATCAATGCAGACGTAAATGCTACAGCAGGAATTGAGCAAAGCAAACTTGCAATGGATCTTGCCACTGCACAAGCAGCAGCACCTACAGGAACAGCAGCACAGAAACAAGCACTAAGTGGACTATCAAGTTTCAATAGTGTAGAATTTAGTGTAACTGATGGTTGGGTAGAACTTGCAACTGGTGGTATTGATAACGGAAAATTATCAAACGACGACATCACAATAGGCACAACAACTATTGCACTAGGTGCAGCAAGCACAAGCCTAGCAGGCATGACAGGAATTGCATTTACAAGTGGCACAATAAGTGGCACAGCAGATATTAACTTAACAGGAAGTATTACACATACTGGAAATATAATAGGGCCTGCAAACTCAGGTGCTGATAACGGTGTTGCTATAGGTGCTAGTGGTAATATTTACAACGCTGTTTGGGCCACTACGTTCCACGGAACTGCTACAGAAGCACTATATGCTGACTTGGCAGAAAACTATTTAGGTGATGCAGACTATGAACCAGGCACAGTAGTTGTATTTGGCGGAGATGCAGAAGTTACTGTATGCACTGCTAAAGGACAAACCAGTGTAGCAGGTGTTGTTACAACTAATCCAGCTCACTTGATGAACAGTGCATTAGAAGGTGATCACGTAGTAGGACTAGCACTACAAGGTAGAGTTCCATGTAAGGTCATCGGTCGGGTGGAAAAAGGAGATATGCTGGTTACAAGTGCAATACCAGGCTTTGCAATGGTTAACAATTCTCCAGGTGTTGGTCAAGTGCTCGGTAAAGCAGTTGGCTCAAAAGACACTGAAGACAGAGGTGTTGTCGAGATTGTGGTAGGGAGAGTATAATGGCTATTCAAGTAATCAACGTAGGCACAGGAGCAAACAGTGGAGGTGGTGACGCTCTCCGCGATGCTATGATCAAAATCAATGAAAACTTTGTAGAACTATATGATAGGACTGGTGGAGATGTAGCAAGCTCTATTATTGGTGCAGACAGCACTGTGTTAGTTGATGGGCCTAACAGTAGCATAAATGCAGATGCATTAAGTGGCACAGCGCCAGCCGGTGTTGTTACATTTCCTAACATAAGCAATACACCTACAAGTGTAGCAGGATATGGCATAACAGATGCATATACCAAATCACAAACAGATCAAAAGATAAATGTTGCTATACTGGGCTTAACAGATGGAACTACAGATTTCAAAGGTTCAGTATTTGCAGATGATAGCACACTGTTGGTAGATGGTGTGAATGGAAAAATTACCGGTGAAGTTACAGGAACAATATCTAGTATAAACTGGATGGCAGCAAGTGACAGTTACTTGACTATTTCAAATGGTGGCTCTACTGGTCCGGGTCCTATACAAATTGTTGCATCAGCAAATTTAGATCTTTCTGCAGGTGTTGGACAAGTTATTAATGCAAATAGAACTATTGTAGCAGCAGAAGGCATACAAATAGAAAAAGGTGTTGAAGAAAAGTTTGCCACACTAACAGGGGCTACAGGAACAGTTGCACACGATTGTGACAACGGACACATCTTTTACCACACTACACCAGCAGCAGATTGGACTGCAAACTTTACCAACCTAGGACTCACAGCAGAATACGCTACTACATTGAGTATTGTTATTGATCAAGGTGCTACAGCATATATTCCAAGTGCAGTAGAAATAGGCGGTGTAGCACAAACACTTTTATGGCAAGGTGGCAGTGCTCCAAGTGGCACAGCAGATGGCACAGATGTAGTTGCATTTAGCATATTGAATGACGGTGGCACATATATTGTTATGGGACAGTTGGTAGGATTTAGTTGATGCCTTTCTTTAGTAGTTTTACAGGATCATTCTCAGGCGGTAGAAGAAGACCTATCAGTATAGGTGGCGGCGGTGGTGGCGGAGCCGTTTCTAGTGCTGATTTTTCTAGCACAACACTAACATATACATTAGATAACCCTAATCCTTATGCTGATAGTAA
>Ga0255759_10005710_pt1 | contig 10608 bp, 9 predicted proteins | sample 101ome_20_FD_179959 | JGI IMG/M metagenome (GOLD analysis project Ga0255759, IMG submission 179959) | Coastal salt marsh microbial communities from the Groves Creek Marsh, Skidaway Island, Georgia - 101404AT metaG (version 2) | ecosystem: Environmental > Aquatic > Marine > Intertidal zone > Salt...
GCTAAAGGTTTAAAATTTACTTTACTCATATTTCTAATAGTTAATTATTATTAAAAGTTTTTTTATTTATATAGATGCATTTTTTATGCCAAAATAAAAATATTGTCAAAATGTCAATTATTTTAAATTAAGGAATCTAAATCATTAGGCACTTCACCAATATCTTCTGGAGTAGGGGTGTTTTGAATAATGTTTTGTTCGTTTGCTCGATCAATATTTGGACTAAGTCCTTCAATATTATTATTTTCAGGTGATGATATAAATAGATTAGAAAGCATGGTAAGAGCTACAACAAAAATTGCTAAGGTCCATGTAGCTTTTTCTAGTAAATCATTTGTTTTCTGAACTCCCATAAATTGATTTGAACTATTTCCTCCAAATTGTGAAGAAAGACCACCTCCTTTTGAGTTCTGCACTAATACAACTAATATTAGAAGAACAGAAACAAAAATTATTAAACCTACTATGATAGAATACATATTAATGATTTAGATTTTTAATTTTTTTTGCAAAGTAACTCTTTTTTTTTGAATTAAGAGAAATAAGTTTTTCATAAATTTTTATAGCTTTTTTTATTTTATTCTGTTTGATATAAATTTTTGCCATATTTTCAGTAATGAATTCTTTTTGAGATAATCTTTTTGAAGCTAAATCTTCGTTTTTCCTATTATTATTTTTCTTTTTTATGATTTTTGGGTTTTTTCTAATAAAATCATCAATGAAGTCATATTTTAAATTATTCTCATTAATAAAATTTTTTAAAAAAATTCTATTTGGATGTCTTAAAGCTAGTGAATTAAGGTTGTTATTAAATTCACTCTTATTAATACTTATCTTTATTAAATAGGGTATATATAAAAAAGGATAATCTTTAATTAATTGATTTAACTTATTAAGATCAATATTTTTCATTTTACCAATTAGCTACCGATGCATTAAAAATATCTAAAATAATTTGATCAAAAATTTCATCTAAAAATTCCTGTTCGTTTGATGATAACTCTTCTCTGTTTTGATCAAAATCCTTAAAAAATGAAAATGATTTATTTTCATAATTAAATTGATCATCAAATTTATTTAAATATGTAGCATTAACTCTTACCGTTAGTCTAGTTAAGCCTGTAAAAAATTGAGAATTTCTACCACCCTCAGCAGTGGGTGCAACAGGGGATAATGAAAAATCTTCAATTGTGCCTTCAATTTCAAGATCACCATTTTCATCAACAATTGTAAGGCTTGTATTCCTTTCAAAGTAATCTTTAATTTTTTCATTAAATAGAACACTCATATTTGATGGGCCTAAAGGTGAATTGTTAAAAAAATTCTGAAAAGAAATTGTTTTGACTTCTGGTGATATAGACGCTCCGGTAAAAGAATAAACCCCACATCCGTAAATAGTGAATAATATAAATAAGTGTTTAATGATCTTTATCAAGGTTGTAATGTTTAATTTTTCTATAAAGTGTTCTCTCAGATATACCTAAATCTTTTGCAGCGTATTTTCTTTTATTTTTATTTTTAATTAATGCTTTAATAATTAATTCTCTTTCTTTAGATTCTATTCTAAGTGATTCATTTTCATTAACAAGTTCAGTTACTTCTTGAAATTGATTTTCACCTAAATTTGATCCTTTTTCAATTATCAAGTTTTCATTTGAACTATTATTGTCTTCTTGGAGATAATTATTAGGCTCACTTGAAATGGAATTACTATTATTTATAATAGAATCAATAATCTTTTTCATTTCATTCATATCACTTTTAAGATCAAAAAGTATTTTATACAATATATCTCTTTCATTATAATTTTCTTCAGATTCTACTTCTCCAAGATTACTTAAAGCTGGTAAATTTGATGTTTTTGGTAAGTATTTATCTAATATTTCTGGAGTTATGTTTCTGTCAATTTCAAGAATTGAAATTTGTTCAGTAAGGTTTTTTAATTCTCTTATATTGCCAGGGAACCGGTATTTGTTTAATAAATTTTTTGATTCATCATTTAATCTAATCGGATCTATATTATTCTTATCAGAAAAATCAGAAGCAAATTTTCTGAATAAAAGCGATATATCCTCACCTCTGTCTCTTAGGGGTGGTACAATAATTGGTACGGTATTTAGACGATAATATAAATCTTCTCTAAATTTCCTTTTTTCTACAGCTTCTTTCAGTTTTACATTAGTTGCAGCAATTATTCTCACATCAGTTTTTTGAACTTTGGAAGATCCAACTTTAATAAATTCTCCATTTTCTAAAATCCTTAAGAGTCTTGATTGAGTTGGTAAAGGCATTTCTCCAATCTCATCGAGAAATATTGTTCCACCATCAGTAACTTCAAAATATCCTTTTCTAGATTCGTTAGCCCCCGTAAATGAACCTTTTTCATGTCCAAAAAGCTCAGAATCTATGGTTCCTTCAGGTATTGCTCCACAATTTACTGCAATAAATTCACCATGTTTTCTTTTACTCATGGAATGAATAATTTTAGAAAAAGATTCTTTACCACTACCGCTTTCACCATTAATTAAGACTGTCATATCAGTTGGTGCAACCTGAATAGCAACCTGAATAGCATGATTTAGTGGATCAGAATTACCAACAATCCCATATTTTTGTTTTACTGATTTAATTTTATCTAGCATAGTTCTCCAAATAATGTAGCTGAATTACAATCTTTAATCTTAACGTCAACATAGCTTCCAATAATATCATCTTTTTTAGGGAAAATTACCATTTTGTTTTCAGATGTTCTTCCCTTTAAAAAATCATTGGATTTTTTTGAATTCCCTTCAACAAGTACTTTATAATCTTTATCAATCGTTAATCTATTTCTTTCAAGTGAATGGATATTTTGTTTTTTGATAATTTCTTCAAGTCTTCTTTTCTTAATTTTAAGAGGTATGTCATCTTCATATTTTCTTTGTGCTAATGTTCCTGGCCTCTCTGAATAATAAAACATATACGAAAAATCATATATTACATTATCCATGAGTGATAAGGTATCATTGTGTTCATTTTCTGTTTCTGAACAGAATCCTGTTATAAAGTCTGATGATATACCACATTCTGACCCTATAATTGTTTTTATATCATTTACTTTATTTAGATACCAGTCTCTATCATATGTTCTATTCATTTTTTTAAGAATTCTAGAGTTACCACTTTGGGCTGGTAAATGAATATAATTACATACGTTTTCATAATTTTTTATGACTTTAAGAACGTCTATTGTTATGTCTTTTGGGTGAGATGTAGAAAATCTAACTCTAAGGTCTGGGCTGATTTTGGCTACCATTTCTAATAAGTCTGAAAAATGGATTATTTCATTGATGTCATTACTTTTTTCAAGTTTCTTTTTATTATTAGTTTCTTTGGACCATTTATATGAGTCTACGTTTTGACCTAATAATGTTATCTCTTTATACCCTTTTTTATTTAAATCTTTTGCTTCATTAACTATGCTAAATGGGTTTCTACTTCTTTCTCTTCCTCTAGTAAATGGCACCACACAAAATGAACACATATTATCACAACCTCTCATGATAGAAATAAATGCCGTTATACCGTTTGTATTAATTCGAACAGGTTCTATATTTTCATATGTTTCTTCAAGTGATAAAATTGTATTAACTGATTTTTCTTCCTTATTTATTACATTATTAACTAGATTAGGAAGATCTCTGTAGGAATCAGGACCTGCTACTATATCTACTATTCTTTCTTCATTTAAAAGCTTTTCTTTTAATCTTTCTGCCATACACCCAAGAACTCCAATAATTAGAGATGGCTTTCTTTTTTTTATGTTATTGAAATTTTTAAGTCTTTTTCTGATTGTTTCTTCTGCTTTTTCTCTAATTGAACATGTATTAAGAAGAATTAAATCAGATTCTTCATAATTATTAGTTAGGGAATATCCCTCTTTTTTTAAAATTGAAGCAATAATTTCACTATCAGAGAAGTTCATTGCGCACCCGTAGCTCTGAATAAAAAGTTTTCCCATTTATAAATTTTAGACAAATTTACACTAAGACTGACAAAATGTCAATAATGTTTTTTTATAAAATAATAATTAAATTAACTTTCAATTAAACAACTCTATTATGAAAATACTATTCTCGATTATTCTCTTTATGTTTTTTGGTTTTTCAGCAGATAGTCAGAAAAAATCAAATTCAAAAAAAATATTGACTTACGATGAAAAACTTTATAGCTCAATTAAATATAGGTTAGTGGGTCCTTTCAGAGGCGGAAGGGCAGGAACAGTTGCTGGAGTAACAAATAATGAAAATTTATATTATATGGGTACTGCAGGTGGAGGAGTATGGAAAACAGAGGATGCAGGAAATACATGGGAACCTATAAGTGATGGTTATTATGGAGGAAGTATTGGAGCTATAGCTGTCAGCGAATCAGATCCTAACATTATATATGTTGGAGAAGGTGAGCAAACTCTAAGAGGTAACGTATCATCAGGAAAAGGAATGTGGAAAAGTTTAGATGCTGGAGAAACATGGAAATTTATTGGATTGCCAAATTCAGAACATATCTCAAGAATTAGAATTCATCCTGAAAATCCAAATATTGTTTATGTAGGTGTTATTGGTAATTTATGGAAACCTAATGAAGAGAGAGGATTATATAAAAGTATTGATGGTGGAGAAAATTGGTCTAAAATATTATATGTATCAGATAAGGCTGGTGTTGGAGATATTATTTTAGATCCAAATAATTCAAGGATAATTTATGCTGCCACATGGCAAATGAAAAGAAATGGTTACAGAATGGATAGTGGTGGTCCTGATAGCAAGGTTTTCAGGAGTTATGATGAAGGAAAAACCTGGGAAGATATATCTCAATACAATGGACTTCCATCATTTCCTTGGGGTATTGTTGGAATTGCTATATCTCCAGTAAATTCTAAACGAATTTGGATGATGATAGAAGCTTCTGATGGGGGGTTATATAGATCTGATGATGGTGGAAATAATTGGAAAAAGGTGAATTCTAATAGAGCTTTGAGGCAAAGAGCATGGTATTACACTAGAGTTTATGCGGATACTCAAAATGAGGATAAAGTATATGTTCTTAACGTAAGTTATGGTGTTTCAACAGATGGAGGAAATACATTTACTTTAAAAAATGCTCCTCATGGTGACCATCATGATTTATGGATTGATCCACATAATAACATGAGGATGGTAATTGCTGATGATGGTGGAGCTCAAGTTTCGAATGATGGTGGTGAAAATTGGACAACATATTTTAATCAACCAACTGCTCAATTTTATAGGGTAACTACAGACAATTCTTTTCCTTACAGAATATATGGAGCTCAACAAGACAATAGCACTATAAGAATCAATCACAGATCGTCATCTTCATCAATAACTGAGAGAGATTGGGAACCAACAGCAGGAGGTGAAAGTGCACATCTTGCACCAGATCCAAAAAACAATGAAATTGTTTTTGGAGGTACTTATAAAGGTTATATGATGATGAGAGATCATTCAAATGGACAAAATCGATCCGTTAATGTATGGCCAGATAATCCTGCTGGTTCTGGAGCTGAGGTTATGAAATATAGGTTTAATTGGAATTTTCCAATAATGTTTAGTCCTAATGATCCTAATAAATTATATGCAGGATCTAACTATCTTCATATGTCAACTAATGGAGGACAGTCTTGGGAAACAATATCTGGAGATTTAACTAGAAATTTACCTGAAACAATTAAATCTTCCGGAGGTCCCATTACTCAAGATAATACAGGGGCTGAGTTTTATGCTAATATATTTGCTTTAGCTGAATCTGAATTAGAAGAAAATGTTATTTGGACAGGAAGTGATGATGGATTAATTCATGTTACTAGAGATGGTGGTGAAACTTGGAAAAATGTAACCCCTCCTTCTAATATGTCACCAAAATTAAATATGATTAATAGTATTGATCCAAGTCCTTTTGTTAAGGGAAAAGTATATGTGGCTGCTACTTCTTATAAGTTTGGAGATTATACTCCTTATTTATATAAAACAGAAGATTATGGCAAGACCTGGGAACTCATTACAGATGGTATACCTAATAATTATTATACAAGAGCATTAAGAAGCGATAAAAAAAGACCTGGTTTATTATATGCTGGTACAGAGTGGGGTATGTTTATTAGCTTTGATGATGGTATTTCATGGAAGCAGTTTCAGTTAAATTTACCAATTACCTCAATACGTGATCTTCATGTTAAAGATAATGATCTAGTTGTAGCTACACATGGTAGAAGTTTTTGGATGATTGATGATCTAACACCTCTACATCAACTTGATAATGATGTTTCTCAATCAAATTCAACTTTGTTTAAACCAGATGTTTCATATAGACTAGCTCAGTCAGGAGGGTGGAGAAAGCCTAATACTCTATTAGTAGGTGAAAATCATCCTAATGGTGTTATAATTAATTATTATATAAAAAATTACAACTCTGAAAATGACTTTGTTAAAATAGATATCTTAAATAAAGATGGGTCCATAATTAGAACATTTACTAATGATGTTGGAAAAAAGGAAATTTCAGTAAAAGAAAATCCAGTTTTAAGTAATACAAACGATATAGATTATGCGTTATCGTCTGTAAACATTAAATCAATTGCTCCTAAATCAGGAGGAAATAGATTAATATGGGATATGAGGTATCCTGGATTCGTTTCTTTTGATGGTATGGTGTTTTATTCTTCTCCTAATACAGGACCAAAAGTTACTCCTGGAAAGTATAATGTTAGATTAACTTATAATAATGAAGAACATAATCAAGAGTTTGAAATTGTTAAAGATCCAAGAGTTTCTAACACAGATGAAGATTATAAAAAACAGTTAGATTTCTTATTGAAAGTTAGAGATGAGGTATCTAGAGCAAATAGGGTAATTATTGATATCAGAAAAATTAAAAGTGATCTAGATTTTCTCATGGAAAAAGTACATGATAAAGATCAAATTATTGATCTAATAAAAAAATACATATACGATTTAGAAATTATTGAAAATAATATTCATATGACCAAAAATCAAAGTAGGCAAGACCCATTAAACTATGGAATAAGAATAAATAATAGAATTGCATTTTTATTAGCTGATTCTCAGAGAGGTGACTATCCACCAACAGAACAAGCTCAAGAGTTTTTTGAATCCATCAAAGGTGAATTAAATGAAGAGATTTCGAAATTTAAAAAAGTTTTAAATACTTATACTTTACAATTAAATAGCATGATCCAAGATAATGATATTAAATTCATATCATATTAAGTATATTTAAGAATATAATCCCAATCTTTTTTGTATTTATTCATTGTCTTATTAAGATATTTCTTATCAATTAATGGTTTTTTGACAATAAATTTTTTTGGTATAAAATATGCTAAATACATAACTAAGTGAAAAAGTAACCACCAAGGTCTAAAAAATAACCATTGTTTTAATCTGTCATTAGAATAATATGTAGGTTGTTTATTTTTAAATATTCTACAAAATCCTTTTAAAAATATAAGTTGTTTTTCGGAATAGGATTTATGAACAATATTTAGAGAAATGCTTGATTTTTTAAATTTTGATTTAGTATAATCTGATATTTTAGTTAAATATGAATAAGGATTACTTTTAAGTTCCTCAAAATTTAAAACTAATGGTTTATGTTTAGAATGTTTTTTAATTATTTCAATTTTTTTTTTATAAATCATATCTTCATCTTTCCAGAAACCTGTATTATTTTCATTAAAAAATTTCTCAAAACTATAATGAAATCCATTTTTTGAATATTTTTTAAATTGAGATGAGATCCACTTTCTATGTTCTCTAAATACTATTATAATTTTTGTTTCTGGAAAAGCAGCTGTTATTTTTTTAATTTCATATTCTAATTCTCTATCAAATTCTCTTGAAATTAAGTAATTATTATAATTGGTTTTTTGAATTATATTAATACATCTTCTATATTTATTGGTGTTAATATATTTTATGTTCTTTAGTTTAGGGAAAAAGTTTTTTTGTAAAAAAGTTGATCCAGTTTTGGGGAGCCCAACATGGAAATAAATATTTTTATTATTCATACTAAATATTTTAGTAATTCAAATTAATTATATAATTTTACTATTAATAATAGTAATTATGGTTAAAGTTAACGAAAATATACGGTTTCTTCGTAAGAAAAAAGGTTGGACACAAGAAAAGTTTTCTCATAAAATTGGTATAAAAAGATCACTAGTAGGTGCATATGAAGAGGGTAGATCTGATCCTAGGCTTAATAATCTACTTAAAATATGTGATGTTTTTTCAATTTCTCTAGATAATATCTTAAAAAAAAATGTTAGTCAATTATCTGAAGATCAATATCTTAAATCAGAAGATCAAAACGTAAAAGTTCTTTCAATTACAGTTGATAAATTTGGTAAGGAAAATATTGAACTAATTAACCAAAAAGCATCAGCGGGTTATCTAAATTCGTATTCTGATTTCGAGTTTATTGAAAGCTTACCAAAATTTCAATTACCTTTTCTGAACTTTAGTGGAACACACAGAGCTTTTGAAATAAAGGGTGATTCAATGTTACCATTAACATCTGGAAGTATTGTTATTGGAAAATTTATTGAAGATATATCCTACGTTAAAGATGGTAAAACTTATATATTATTAACAAAAGAAGATGGTATTGTTTATAAAAGAGTTGAGGTTCAAGACAATTCTTTTAAACTAATTTCGGATAATAAAGAATATGATCCATATTTTCTATCAAATGATGATATTCTTGAAATTTGGGAAGGTATTGCTTTTTTTAGTCTTGATTTTCCAAATCCTAATACTGAATTCTCTTATATAAAAAATCATATCAATAACTTATATTCTAATTTGGATGATATTAAGAAAAAGTTGTGATGTTTTTTTTATAATTTTGGCAAATGTCAAAAATCACAATTTTATCCGAAATTAAACGTGACAAACCCTTTCTAGAAAAAGTACCTAAAATCAATTCAAAGGAGTTTGATAAGGTTATAAAGTCTAGAAGAAGTATTAGGGTATTCACAAATGATCCAATTCCAAAAGAAGTAATTGAAAAATCATTGGATAATTCATTAAAAGCACCAACATCATCAAATCTTCAAACTTGGGAGATTTATTGGGTTAAATCAAAAGATAAAAAAAATAAAGTTGTTGAGGCTTGTTTGTCTCAACCAGCAGCAAAAACAGCCAGAGAACTTTTTGTATTTGTTTCAAGGCCTGATTACTGGAAAAGAAATAATCAGATGATGTTAGATTATTTAAACAATAAAGAAAACCCACCTGTATCAGTTTTAAAATATTATAATAAAATTACAAAATTAGCTTATAGACAGGGTTTCATGAACATTTTTGGTTTTTTAAAAAAAATATATGTCTCTATTGTAGGTGTTTACAGAGTAATTCCCCGTGAACCTACTTCATTTAATGACATGAAAGTTTGGTCTCAAAAAACTACTGCTCTAGCTTGTCAAAATTTTATGTTATCAATGAGAGCATATGGTTTTGATACATGTCCTATGGAAGGATTTGACTCATCAAGACTTAAAAAAATTCTTAAATTACCAAAGAAAGCTCAAATCTGTATGACTATTGGTGCTGGAAAAAGAGATCCAAGTGGAGTTTACGGTAAACAATTTAGGTTTGAGAATGATATCTTTATAAAAGAAATATAAAATGTCTAAGATCAAAATAACTTTTCCTGATTCATCTTGTAAAGAATATAATTCTGGAATATCCTGTTTAGATATTGTAAAATCAATTAGTAACAGTTTAGCTAAAAAGGTATTAGTAGTTTCTTATAATGATAATCTGATCGATATATCTACTCAATTATTTGAAGATGGAAGTATAAAATTTTTAACGTGGGATGATGACGAAGGAAAATCAACATTTTGGCATTCTTCTGCTCATATTTTAGCTGAAGCTGTAGAGTCAATATATCCTGGAGTTAAATTTGGAATAGGTCCCCCTATATCTAATGGTTTTTATTATGATATTGATTTTGTAGATTATGATATATCAAAAATAAATCTAGATAAAATAGAAAATAAATTCAATCAACTTGTTTCATCTAATTTGATCTTTGAGAGATCAGATGTTAGTAAAAAAGAGGCGATAAAATTTTTTAATGAAAAAAAAGATCCCTATAAACTAGAATTAATTAAAGACCTAGAAGATGGTAATATATCTTTTTATAAACAGGGAAATTTTACTGATTTATGTAAAGGTCCGCATATTCCATCTACCAAATTTATAAAGTCATTTAAAATTTTAAATATTGCTGGAGCTTATTGGAGAGGAGATGAAAATAATAAACAGCTGACCAGATTATATGCTGTTTCATTTCCAAATCAAAATCTTTTAGATGAACATTTACATAAACTAGAAGAAGCAAAGAAAAGAGATCATAGAAAATTAGGTAAAGAATTAGAATTATTTTTCTTCAGTGAAAATGTTGGAGCTGGTTTACCAATTTGGTTACCTAATGGTCATATAGTAAGAGAAAATCTTATTGAATTTATGAGGAAAGAGCAAATAAAACAGGGCTATAAACACGTAACGTCTCCTCATA
>Ga0255759_10005712_pt1 | contig 10607 bp, 9 predicted proteins | sample 101ome_20_FD_179959 | JGI IMG/M metagenome (GOLD analysis project Ga0255759, IMG submission 179959) | Coastal salt marsh microbial communities from the Groves Creek Marsh, Skidaway Island, Georgia - 101404AT metaG (version 2) | ecosystem: Environmental > Aquatic > Marine > Intertidal zone > Salt...
ATTGTGGTGATGGGGACTCCATCTGGTGTGGGGCATGGCCGTAAACCCCCATTATGGATGCAAGATGGTGATGTTGTTGAGGTTGAGATTGAAAAAATCGGGCTATTGTCCAACCCGGTAAAAGCAATCTAGCTGCCACCGGCCTACGGGCCCGCCCTATAAAATAATTATTTTTCGTGATCAGACAGGCTGGATGATTGCCAGTCAGGGTCTATTTCGGCCGGTTCAGCCTGTAACCCTGCATCTTGCACCGCACGAATGGCACAATATTCATCTTTTTCCGACGTATCGCCACTGATACCAATCGCGCCAATGGCAAACCCGTCGGCATCTTCAATCAAAACGCCCCCAGGCACTGGCACAAACCGGCCATCAGCAACTGCCGCCAGTGACGTGACAAAGGTAGGGCGGGCAGACAAGCGGTCACGGATCAAGCGGCTGGATATGCCCATGCCAAGCGCCCCCCACGCCTTGCCGCGGGCAATATCAAACCGCATGATGCCTGACCCGTCTTCGCTTTTGCTGGCAATCATTTTGCCACCAGCATCAAGAATCACGATGGTCATCGGCAACATGTTTTCAGCACGGCTATATGCCAGTGCAGTATCTAAAATGGCACTTGCAGCATCTAGCGTCAGGCTGGGTTTCAATTTCATCACTGCGGCCCCGTCTGTTGCTCTCAATTTTCTATATCTGTGAATGCGCGACACAGAGGCTATCAAAGGCGATGCCCGCATCGCAAGCCCGAATTCGATCAATTACTGCAAACACTAAAACAAGCATCTACCCCAATTGAAAAAAACATCATTAAAAACCAAACTTAGCGTGACTGGCCCCTATTGTTCTGTGATAGTGGCCGGGTCTAATTAACATAAATGCGATGTAGAAAGCCTATAGTATGTCAGCACAAATTATCGATGGAAAAGCTTTTGCCGCCACTGTCAGACAGAAAGTCGCGGTAAAAGTGAGTGACCTTAAGACCGCACATGGCATCACCCCTGGCCTTGCGGTGGTTTTAGTCGGCACTGACCCCGCATCGCAGGTCTATGTGCGCTCAAAAGGAAAACAGACAGTCGAAGTTGGCATGAACTCTTTTGAACATAAACTTGATGCTGACACATCAGAAGATGTTTTGCTGGCCTTAATTGACAATTTAAATGCGGATCCTACGGTGCATGGCATTCTTGTGCAGTTGCCATTGCCCGGCCACCTTGATGAAACATTGGTCATTAACCGCATCGCCCCAGAAAAGGATGTGGACGGGTTTCATATTGCCAATGTCGGGCTTTTGGGAACCGGTCAAAAATCGATGGTGCCATGCACACCGCTTGGCTGTTTATTGATGCTGCGCGATTATCATCGGTCATTGTCAGGCAAAAACGCGGTTGTGATTGGCCGGTCAAATATTGTTGGCAAGCCCATGGCACAATTACTTTTGAATGACAGCTGTACCGTCACAATCGCCCATTCACGTACCGCCAATTTGCCAGATGTTGTTCGCCGCGCCGATATTGTTGTCGCGGCTGTTGGACGGCCAGAAATGGTGCTAGGCGATTGGATTAAGCCAGGAGCCACAGTTATTGATGTTGGCATCAACCGCATTGACGCAGAAGATGGCAAAACAAAACTGGTTGGCGATGTGGCTTATGAGAGCTGTGCGGCCGTTGCCGGGGCCATCACCCCGGTGCCGGGCGGCGTTGGCCCGATGACGATTGCCTGTTTGCTGGCCAATACCGTGACCGCTTGTTGCCGGATCAACAATCTAACTGATGGTGAAGATTTCTTGTCGTGACCCACTAAGTTATGACCACTAGATTAAATATCCAATGTATTGTCTTTTTCCCATTGCGTGAAATGCGAGACAAATGAATGCCATTCTTGCTGCTTCAATTTCAGATAGGCAGCTGAGAATTCATCCCCCATAGCGGCTTTGAGTGATTTATCCTTGTCATATTCACGTAGCGCATCAAGCAAGTTTAACGGCAGTTTGGGCGCACCTCTGACGGCATGGCCTTGGGCATACATGTCGATATCATGCCGCTTGCCAGGCTCTGCCTTGCTACGGATCCCATCGAGGCCAGCGGCGATAATGACCGCCTGCAACAAATATGGATTTGCTGCACCATCTGGCAGACGCAATTCAAACCGCCCCGGGCCAGGTACCCGCACCATATGCGTTCTGTTATTGCCGGTCCATGTCACCGTATTTGGCGCCCAAGTGGCCCCAGACATGGTGCGCGGGGCGTTGATCCGCTTATAGCTATTGACCGTTGGGTTGGTAATCGCCGCAAGTGCGCTGGCGTGTTTCATGATACCACCAAGGAAGTGGCGGCCATTTTCTGACAAACCAAGTTCTGACGCTTGGTTTTCATATGATGGTGTGGTTGCAAATACATTGGTTTTGGCGGCGGCGCCCGGCTTGTCCCATACCGAAATATGGACATGACAGCCATTGCCAGTCAGCCCGGCAATTGGCTTTGGCATGAATGTCGCCCGATAGCCATGCTTTTCAGCAACCGATTTTGTCATGAATTTAAAGAAGCTATGTTTATCGGCCGTGGCCATAGCGTCATCAAATTCCCAGTTCATTTCAAACTGGCCATTGGCATCTTCATGGTCATTTTGATATGGGCCCCATCCAAGATCAAGCATGTAATCGCAAATTTCTTTAACCACATCATACCGGCGCATCACCGCCTGCTGGTCATAGCATGGCTTTTCAGCTGTATCATAAGGATCGGAAATCTGATTACCATCAGACGTCAGCAGGAAATATTCAGCTTCAACACCAGTTTTGACATGCATGCCTTCAGCGGCGGCTTGATCAATCAGACGCTGCAACACATTACGCGGTGCCTGATCAACCCCTTTGCCTTCCATCACACAATTCGCCGCGACCCATGCGACATCTGGTTGCCATGGCAGTTGAATAACCGATGCCGCATCCGGCACCGCCAGCATGTCTGGATGGGCTGGCGTTAAATCCAGCCATGCCGCAAACCCAGCAAATCCAGCGCCGTCTTCCTGCATATCAGCAATGGCCTGTGCCGGCACCAATTTTGCACGTTGTCCCCCGAACAGGTCGGTGAACGAGATCATAAAATATTTGATGCCTTTTTCCTTGGCATAAGATGCGAGATCAACTGTCATTGTGAGTCCCCATGTTTGCAGCGTTATCTGTGTGTTTCCATATGTTTTTCCATATGTTTAAGTCTAAACGGCTCACCTAGTAAGATGTACCCGGCTTTCCCGGCCACCAGTCGGTGCCAGCCAACGGCACTTTCGCCATCGCTGCCGCTTCCAAAGTTAGCGCACATAAATCCTCAGGTTCAAGGTTATGCACATGACTTTTTCCGCATGCACGGGCAATGGTTTGTGCCTCTAGCGTCATCACTTTCAGGTAATTATTCAAGCGACGCCCACCCTCAATCGGATCAAACCGTTTCATCAGTTCAGGGTCTTGGGTTGTGATGCCTGCTGGGTCTTTGCCTTCGTGCCAGTCATCATACGCACCCGCGGTGGTGCCAAGCTTTTGATACTCGGCTTCCCAGCGTGGATCATTATCGCCAAGCGCGATTAATGCCGCGGTGCCAATCGATACGGCATCAGCGCCAAGTGCCATACATTTTGCCACATCCGCACCATTGCGCACACCGCCCGACACAATCAACTGCACCTCACGATGCATATCAAGATCTTGCAACGCACGGACCGCTTCACGGATACAGGCTAGGATTGGCTGTCCGACATGTTCGATGAACACGTCTTGCGTTGCCGCGGTGCCGCCTTGCATACCGTCAAGAACGACAACATCAGCGCCAGCCTTGACCGCCAGCGTGGTATCAAAATATGGACGCGCCCCGCCAACTTTGACGTAGATTGGCACCCGCCAACCGGTGATTTCGCGTAGCTCAAGAATTTTAATTTCCAGATCATCAGGGCCGGTCCAGTCGGGGTGACGACAAGCAGACCGCTGGTCAATGCCTTTTGGCAGGTTACGCATTTGCGCTACCCGGTCAGAAATTTTTTGTCCCAGCAACATACCGCCGCCGCCTGGCTTTGCGCCTTGGCCAACCACAACTTCAATAGCATCAGCCTTGCGCAGATCATCCGGATTCATGCCATAGCGCGATGGCAGATACTGGTATACCAGCTTGCTGGAATGCCCTCGTTCTTCAACAGTCATTCCGCCATCACCGGTTGTGGTCGACGTACCGGCCATGCTAGCACCGCGTCCCAGCGCTTCTTTTGCGCCGCCAGATAACGATCCAAAGCTCATACCGGCAATGGTGATTGGGATATCAATCTCAATCGGGTTTTTGGCAAATCTGGTGCCCAATGTGACCTTGGTTTCACATTTTTCCCGATAGCCTTCCAGCGGATAGCGTGAAATTGACGCGCCCAAAAACAACAGATCATCGAAATGCGGCACCTTGCGTTTGGCGCCACCACCACGGATATCATAAATGCCCGTTGCCGCGGCCCGGCGGATTTCAGCATTTACCGTTTTCGAGAACGTCGAAGACTGCACAGGAACAGTCTGTGGAATTGCATTTTGTTTCTTATCACTCATGATTTTTGTTCCTGCTAGTATGCATTATCAATTTTGAAATTGTAGAGTTGCCGCGCCGAACCGTATCGTTTGAATTCTTCCGGTTTGGCATCACACCCAGATTTTTCAAGCAGTTCGCGCAAAATATCGAGATGTTCTGGACGCATTTCCTTTTCGATACAATCAGCACCAAGCGATTTGACCGACCCGCGCACAAACAGCCGCGCTTCATAAATCGAATCACCCAACGCATCACCAGCATCACCACACACAACCAGATTGCCAGATTGCGCCATAAAGGCACTCATATGACCAATATTGCCATGTACAACAATGTCGATACCCTTCATCGAAATGCCACAACGTGATGCCGCATTTCCCTTAATGACAAGGGTGCCGCCATGCCCAGTTGCCCCGGCATATTGGCTAGCATCACCGTCAATCGTGACCGTGCCGGACATCATATTTTCCGCCACACCCGGGCCAGCAGACCCGTCAACATGAATATGCGCCTGCTTATTCATGCCGCCACAATAATAGCCGGTTGACCCGCGCACCGTGACGTTAATCGGCGCATCGACACCAACAGCAATGGCGTGACTGCCACGTGGGTTGATAATTTCCCAGTCTTTCTGGTTTGTCTCGTCTGTCTGGTTCTGCAGTTTTTCGTTAAGTGCGCGCAGCCCAAGTGCCTGTAAATCTAACTTTTCCATATCAATGATTCCAAAAATAAACAGTTGCTGGTTCTGGCTCCCACACCCGGGCCTGTTCAATATTTGGCAAATTCACCAGCGCACGATATTCGCTGCCAAACGCCACATATGAATCGGTTTCCGCCATCACCGCTGGTTTACAGGCGATGGGGTCACGGACCACGCCAAATCCATCTTTTGTGCCAACGACAAAAGTGAAAAATCCATCAAGATCGTTCAGCGAGCTTTCCAGAGCTTCGCCGAGCGACGACCCATTTTGCAGCTTCCACGTCAGATAGGCGGCTGCCACCTCGGTGTCATTTTCCGTTTCAATTCGGATATTTTCCCGGCGCAATTTCCGCCGCAATGAATTGTGATTCGACAAGGACCCGTTATGCACCAAACATTGGTCGCTTCCCGTATTAAACGGGTGCGCGCCCATGGTAGTCACCGCCGATTCGGTGGCCATGCGGGTATGACCAATGCCATGTGTGCCGGTCATCTTTGCAATATCAAAGCGGCTGACAACGGTTTCTGGCAGGCCGACTTCTTTGTAAATTTCAATCGATTCACCGCGGCCCATAATACGGATCACCGGGTCTAATTGGCGCAGTTCAGCCATCGCCGCATCAAGGCTGGCTTGCGGCATGGTTAACACCGCATGGGTGTCACGCACATCCATTTTCACTCTGGCACCAATCGCCGTACCCAGCTTTTTCTCCAACCCGTCAAAATCCGTTTGTGGATGATCCGCCTGTACGGTGATTTTCGCCCGACCTGCCTGGTGCGCGTTATATACTGCAATGCCGGCACTATCCGGCCCCCGATCGGTCATGGTGACAAGCATTTCAGACAGCATGCGGCCTAAATCAGCCTCAAGCGACTTATCCTTTAGGAAAAGCCCTACAATTCCACACATTGGCAACTCCGTTTGAGCTGGTTGTTTTCTTATTCGGATTCAGCATTAATGCAAAAAATAGCAATTATCAACTATCAGGAAACTTTTTTTCATTATATGCAAAATTATTGCGAGAAAATGAGGCTATGTTTCGCAATAATCTCATGAATTTTGCAGGGTTCTAAACACGGCCAAGCGCGACTCTGCTTAATAATAAAATAACCTAGAGTAAAAATGCTTAAGGTTTTTGCTTATAGCTGATAATTGATAAATACCGTGCTGGTAGCTTGACCAGTTTTTCCGGCCCATGTGGCGCATCCGCATCAAAGAACAATGTATCACCCGGCTTTAATGAGTAAATTTGATTGCCATGCAAATAGTCGACCTCACCCTCAAGCATGAAAATCGTCTCAATACCGCTATGTTGAAAGGTTTTGAATGTGTCTGATTCATCACCAAGCGTGATCAGATAGGGCTCGACAATGACACCGCTAGAATTGCTACCGATATGGCCAAGCAGATTATATTGATGGCCAGCACGGGTGCCTTCACGTTCAATCTGCACCCCGGCCCCGGCTTTTGTATGAACCGCCGCGCGCTGTTCTTCATATTGCCGGAAAAACGCCGTCAGTGGTACCGATAACGCATTTGAAATTGTTTGCAAGGTCGAGAGTGATGGCGAGGTGTTACCATTCTCGATTTTAGATAACATACCAATCGATAAATTGGTCGCTGCGGCTAATTCGGCTACCGTTATATTCTGTTGTTTGCGAAACGCATGAACCTCGCGGCCAATGGCAACTTCTAGCGCCTTTTCACTGCCCTCTCTGGTGGCGTGGGGGTCTTGCCCAAGCTGTATTTTTGCGGATTGCTGAGACGCTGACATCGCCGTATCTTGAACCTCATAGTTGCATGATCTGTAAATTAACCTATTCACTGTAGGTGGGCAAATTTCTATTCGCAAATGACAGGCCATTCAGACGTGAAAACCACACATATCAGCTTTCTTATTTTTGACGGGTTTCCGATGGCGTGCCTCACCTCGATGATTGAGCCACTACGTGTTGCCAATGAGGTGTCCGGTTCTGATACATTTAGCTGGCAACTCATATCAGAAACCGGCGCACCAGTGACCGCGAGTGCCACTATTGCCTTTGACGTTGCCGCACATATGTCAACAGATACTAAGGCTGATTATTTGGTATTTTTGGCCCCTCCAAAGGCCCGTTTTCAACATGAACAAACGATTGGTACCTTGCGTCATTTGTCGCGCCATGGCTGTGTGTTTTGCGCGGTAAGTGGCGGTGTGTTCGCATTGGCCAGAACCAAGCTGGTTTCAGCTGTACCACTATCGGTACATTGGTGTTATCGCGCCACTTTTGAAAAAGAATTTCCCAACCATCTGGCATCTGATCAGATTATAGAGGTGTCGCATGCTTTCATCACCGCGTCTGGTGCGGCTGGCGGGTTTGAAGTCGCGCTGAATTTGATCGAAGAACGATTAGGCTCGCATGTTTCGACCGAAGTTGCCTGCTGGTTCCAACATCCAATGATGCGTAAAAGCGGCATACGGCAAATCACGCCCGTACCAGATGAATCTTTTACCAAAGACTCACTGCCAACAGCGGTGAGTGACGCCATCGCCTTGATGCAGTCACATATCAATGACCCGCTGGCAATCGAAGATATTGCCGAAGCTGTTGGCCTGACCAGCCGACATCTTGAACGATTGTTCAAATCATCAACAGGTCATGCCCCCTTTGCCTTTTACCGGACCTTGCGCATGAAAGCGGCGCGCCAACTCGTTCTCTATACAAATGAAAAAATTTCGATCATTGCCGAAGAACTTGGCTATAGCCAGCTTCGCGTGTTCCGCCGGCATTATCTAGCGAATTTCAAAACAAGCCCAGAAGATGATCGCCGGCAGATCAACCTATACCGTGTAGAGGGCAATATTTCCCTGCCATCTTTATGGACAGATAAGGCCTCAGGCTAAAATGGTGCCGATTTGGCAGCCGCAGAAATAGCATGATGCAGGGACCCAGCACTCGACCGCGGCCCAATGATGTGCAGGCTGTCATCGGCAACACGCACGAGAAAACAACCAATATGCTCAATCGATGTGCGACTGGCCTTGCCCGCTGTCAAACCGCGCATGTCTATGTTGCATAACAGTGAACATAGCCGGTCAATATCTGGCCCGCTAATAGCAAAGCGGCACCACCCATCAGTTTGTTCGGTAAGCGACGCCTTGCCCTTGAAAGTGCCAACAAAGCTGGCAACGATGTCTTCATGATCATCAAAGGGCGCGGCCAACATCCATTGCCCCTGCCCGGTCCAAAAAGCCTCAATCTCGCCAGCACAATAACCACCAACCTCTGGTGCCGGCTGGTTTAAAATTTTGGCCAAAATGGTTTTTACGGTGGCAGTAGACCCTTTGCGTGCGGTGACCGATGCCATCGCCCGGTCGGCAACCTCGCTGATGGTATAGGCACCCACTGTGTCTTTATGCGGTGCGGCAAATCCAAGAGGTGATAGAGCGGTTAAATTAGGCACGAAGTTTATCTCCTTCTGGATCGACAAAATGGGCTGATACCACTTCGACATCATGTTCGATATTGGTCAGCGGACTGACAAGACGGATGATCTCGCCAAGGCGCCGGTCGCCAGATTTCAAAAATCCAATGGCAATATGGTGGCCAAGCGTTGGTGAATAGCAGGCTGATGTCACATAGCCTTGGTCATGCGCGGCATCGACCGAGCTGCCTTTGGTCATCAGGTGCGACCCGGCCGGCACCGGGTCACTGTCCCGGCATGGCTTGAACCCGACAAGCTTCAGCGCATCATCCGCCACCAAACCGTCACGGCGTGACAATACCGCACCGATGGAATCTTTACGCGTTGACACCATCCGGCCCATTCCCAGATTCAAGGCTGTGGTAGTACCATTTAATTCATTGCCCGCCGCATGCCCTTTTTCGATACGCATCACGCCAAGTGCCTCGGTGCCGTAAGCACAGCCGCCAAATTCCTCGCCCGCCTCGATCAAGGCCCGCATCATGGCGTCACCATAGCGAGTCGGCACGGCAATTTCATAGGCCAACTCACCCGAAAAAGAGATGCGGAACAACCGCGCACGCAGACCGCCGCAAACAGTTACAGCTCCACAGGCCATAAAGGGGAATGCCTCGTTTGATATATCAAATTCAGCATCGACAATTTTACGCAATAAATTACGCGCATGCGGCCCAGCCACTGCATATTGCGCCCATGATTCGGTCGTCGAAATCAATTGCACATCCAGATCAGGCCACAAAACCTGCCGGGCAAATTCCATATGACGATAAACGCTAACCGCATTTGCCGTTGTTGTTGTGACAACAAAATGGTCTTCGGCCAGCCGCGCCGCGGTGCCGTCATCCATGGCGATTCCATCTTCACGCAACATCAGGCCATAGCGGGTTTTACCAACATCCAGCTTGGCAAAACCATTGCAGTAAATTTTATTCAAAAAGGCCGCGGCATCACTGCCCTGCACGTCAATTTTGCCAAGCGTTGTGACATCACAGACACCAACTGATGAACGGGTTGTTGCAACTTCACGATCAACCGACTGCCGCCAATGCGTTTCTCCATCCCGCGGAAACCATTGTGCCCGGTACCACATGCCCACCTCGACAAACACCGCGCCTTGTTCTTCGGCCCATTTGTGACTTGGCGTCTTGCGGATTGGCCGAAAATCCATATCGCGCGACCGCCCAGCAAATACCCCGATAGCTGTCGGACTGTAGGGCGGCCGGTAAATTGTCGTGCCTGTATCAGGGATGGACTGGCCAGCGGTATGCGCCATAATCGCCAAACCCAAGACATTCGATGTTTTGCCCTGATCGGTGGCCATACCCAAAGTTGTATAGCGTTTAAGATGTTCAACCGAAATGAAATTTTCCTGATGCGCTAGCTTAATATCTTTGACCGTCACATCATTTTGTTGGTCGACCCAACCGCGCTCGGTCCCGGTCACATACCAGAATGGTTTGATGGATGCAGACTCATCTGATGTTTTTGGTATGGCCAGCGATGTTGGCTTGCGTCCGCAATCTTTAGCAATCTTCATCGCTGTTGTGACGGCATCCTGTATCGCGGCGGCGGTTGTCATCTGGCCATTGGCCGTACCAGCGACAAAAAGCGCTTTTGGCAAGTCAGCCGATGGCACAAATGCGGACAGATCGGCATCCCATTCTGGGCGCCCACGTTGATGGCAGGTTAGATGAATATTTGGGTTCCAGCCGCCTGATACCCCAAGCCCGCTAACCTGAATTTGGCGCAGGCCTTGCGGGGTTTTCACGTCAATCGAATTAAGACCCAGCCGGCCATGCGTGTTCACCACTTCAGATGCCGTCAAAACCTCAAAACTGTCACTCGCCGGGGCCTCTGGCCGGCTGTCAATTACCGCCGCAATTTCAAC
>Ga0255759_10005713_pt1 | contig 10607 bp, 7 predicted proteins | sample 101ome_20_FD_179959 | JGI IMG/M metagenome (GOLD analysis project Ga0255759, IMG submission 179959) | Coastal salt marsh microbial communities from the Groves Creek Marsh, Skidaway Island, Georgia - 101404AT metaG (version 2) | ecosystem: Environmental > Aquatic > Marine > Intertidal zone > Salt...
GTAGCGGGGTTGCGCTCACATCGCGGATAGCGACCTTTTTAAGGCCTGATCAAGGGTTCAACTGCGCGCGTGGCCACGTGCGCGCTGGCCGTGATAGTCTCTGATCGCAAGTTTCTTTAACGCGCTGCCTGTCACCGAAGATCGGGGGGTCTATGGTCCGCTGGAGCTTTTTATTTGGATTCATGATTGCGATGGACGCGAGCGCCTTGCTCGTGGACATTGGTCCGGATGACGTGATTTCCGTCCAGGAAATTGACGCTCAGATCAAGCTCGATGGTCAGCTCGACGAACCTGTCTGGCAGCAATTATCCGAATATGACGAATTTTCGGTGATCGAACCGGATACGCTGATCAAGCCACGGCACGAAACCCGTGTGCGCATGTTCTATAACCGAGACGGGATTTACCTTGGGATTCTGATGCTCCAACCCGAGGAGACGCTAATTGCCCGGTTGTCCAGTCGAGATAATCGAGAAATTAAGCGTGACAACATCAACCTAACACTCGATACCTCCGGCGAGGGCCGATACGGCTATTGGTTTGGCATCAATTTGGGCGACACCCAAATGGATGGCACGCTGTTGCCTGAGCGCCAATTTTCCAATGATTGGGATGGAGCTTGGCGAGGCGGGACGGCTGCTTTGGAGAATGGGTGGAGTGCAGAAATGTTCATTCCTTGGGGTATTGTATCAATGCCCAAAGTCGAGGGTGAGCGGCGGATAGGGTTTTATATGTCGAGGTATGTGGCTTACCTTGATGAACGTTGGGGGTGGCCGGCATTGCCAGCGACTGTCCCGAAATTTATTTCTGCGCTGCAGTCCATCACCGTACGCAACGTGGATCCCAAGCAGCAATACTCAATTTTCCCTGCAGTCGGTGTGACTTCCGATGGCATCGATCAAGACGTCCAGTATCGAGTCGGCGCGGACTTCTTTTGGCGACCAACGACGAACCTGCAATTGACGGCCACCATCAATCCGGATTTTGGTATTGCGGAATCTGATGATGTCGTGATCAACCTGTCAGCGACGGAAACGTTCTTCCCCGAGAAACGACTCTTTTTCCTCGAAGGTCAGGAAGTCTTCACCGCGTCCCCCAGGGCCGATACCAGAGGTCAAGGGGTGGGCAATAGAGGGACGCCCTACACGTTGGTGAACACCCGCCGAATTGGGGGTAAACCTGTGCTGCCTGAGCTCCAGGAAGGTGAAACCATTCGCGCCAAAGATGAAATTCAGCCGACCGATTTGCTCGGCGCGGTGAAGGTCACGGGGCAGAATGGACAAATGCGTTACGGCGTTCTCGCGGCTTTCGAGGACGACCCAGAGTTTCTTGTGTCGGGTCCAATGGGCGATCGAATCGTCACGGGTTATGGCAGTCAATATGGCGCTGCAAGATTACTCGTGGAGGACGCGCCTGGCGGCGCTTATCGCGCGGCAGGCCTATTGGCGACGGCCGTGTTGAATGAACAGTCCGATGCGCTGACCTACGGGTTTGATGGTCATTACCTGACTGAAGACGGCAAATTTAAAGCGGATGTTCAGGTGTTCAGCTCAGATAAAGACGGGCTTGACCGGGGCTTCGGCGGGTTTCTGGATTTTGAGTATGTTTTTCGCAGAGGGTTGGTTCAAAGATTGGGCATTGAGTATTTCGATGACCAAGTTGACGTCAGCGATTTTGGTTACATCCAGCGAAACGACAACTTCAGAATTCGCAGTTCGCATATCAGAACCAGTTCCAACCTCTCTTGGGCGCGTGATAACCAGTTTGATATCCGCGGATTCGTTCAGCGTAATGGCGACGGGTTGTTCACCCAAGGGGGCGCGTTTATATCAAACCGAACCGTATTCAATAATTTGACCCAATTGGTCTTGCGTTTGGATATGTTGCCGGGTGCCTACGATGACTTGAACAGCTTTGGTAACGGGGCTTTCCGAGTTGACTCTCGCTTTATGGCGAGCGTCGGGTGGGCTTCGAATCGAAGCAAACCGATGAGTTTTGGTGGGCGCGTGGGTTATATGGGCGAGGAACTGGGTGGGCACTCAGGCAGTCACAACCTCTACGCCACGTGGCGGCCCGATGATCGCTTGGCGGTCGACTTCATGCTGAACTATCTGAACCGTGATGGCTGGCTCCTTCATCGAGCAGGCAATGTCATGGGGACGTATGAAGCTGAGCAACTGTTACCAGGAATCAGTGTGGATTACTTCCTCAGTGCGAAGCAGCAGTTCAAGTTTATTGTGCAATGGGTGGGCGTGAAAGCGAGAGCCGCTCAGGCTTACCGCATTCCCGATGCGCCTGGCGACCTCGTGAGAGACGGCGCGCTCGACGGCGCACTCTTTGATTTTTCTGTATCGCAGGTGAGCTTGCAGGCAAGGTATCGCTGGGAAATCGCGCCGCTGTCCGATCTGTTCGTTGTTTATACCCGCCAGTCGAATCAGGCGGCGCTGCTCCTCGACCAAGACTTCACCGATGTTTTCTCAAATAGTTATCAGACGCCATTGACCGATGCGTTCGTTGTGAAACTCCGCTACCGCTTTGGGTCTTGAGCCCCGCACCCAACGTTTCGGGCTTTCGATGAGCGGGCTTGATTGGTTGGCGCCAGCGTCATTCGGCGCCGAGGATCCTGATCAGAGGTTCTGGCGCTGCCCTCGGTAGCGTTGGCCAGCAATTGAGCGCGCTAGGGCGATCTTTCTTTTGGGAACTTATTGAAAGCCCCAGGGGGAACTTGCTCTACCGTCTGTCTCGTTTCTGAGGTTTGTTCAATCGAGCAGGGGCTCAAATAACATGAAAGGATGGCCGCGCCTGCCCCGGGTTTCCTGTGCGCAGTGAAAGCGAGGCTAAGATGGTCCCCGTTCCAAAGCTCACAACCTCGCGCTGAGCGGAGCGAGGTTGTGAGCGACACTCAAACGCCGGGATTAGGGTTCGACTCAGTAAGTGATTGCGAAATCAGAAAGTCTGCGACGTCGAACAATCGAGCTGGGCCAACCAATCGGTTCACGTTGACTCGGTATTTACCATCAACGACGAGAGTGGGAACCGATGCGACTTGAGATTGCCGGCTCAAACGATCAGAGAGGGCGAGCTCTGAGGCGACTCTCGGAGAATTCCAATGCGAAAGGTAATCCGCTTCCTCAATCTCGCTGTTGTCGGCAATGAATGAAGCCAGGGCTTCGCCACTTTCGAAGGTTTTTCGTCCATTATGAATCGCACTGAAGGTCAACTGATGGAGCTCAGGTTCGGCATCCAGAGATTCAAGCGTATGGAAGTGCTGGGCTAGAATTCTCCAGCTTTCGGAGCCGACCAGCGGACGTTTAACGAATCGTACGTTGGTTGCCAACGTGGATTGCCAATCCTCCAGTCGTTCCTCCAAATTAAAGCAGTGAATGCAACCGTAAGAGAAGAATTCCATGACCTCGATAGCATCACCCCGAACGCGTCTAGGGTTTGCAAGCGTCTCAAAGTGTGTCCCTTCTTCAAAGCGAGCATTGGATTGATCATCCATTACGATAAAGGTGAAGTAACCCAGAACTGACATTGAGACGACCCCGATCAGGGCGACTAGTCCTTTTTGCAGAGCGAGCTTAGATTTGCGTTTTGCCATGTTTGTATCTCCTCAAGGTCGAGATTATAGTCAAGGCGCTCGCAGCTTCCAGCGTTAGGGGCCATTGAAGTTGACCTCAATCTCGACATTCGTTTAAGACAGATGGCACTACTTTGAATCCCATGCCTCTGCGGCACGTGCCTCTCGGAAATCGAAATTGAGTGCCATCAAGGACTCGTGGCCAGCTCGAAGTCAGTGCCTCGCGACTCAGTAACGAATACATACTCAGTGAATAAAAGGAGTTTCTATGAGCAGGTTACCCGCACTCAGCCTGGCGGCGATGCCCGGTCGACGACTAACGACGTTAGATCTCGCGGTAGAGATCGAGAAAAGAGGTTTTCCTGGTATCTACGCGCCCAGCATGGGTGATTCGTTGGCTTTGTGTCAGGCATTGGCCCACGTGACCCACACGATGCATTTTGGCACCAGCATCATGCCGATCTATTTCCGCCAAGAGGTTGATTTTGCGAGTACCGCAGCGTTTATTCATGAAATATCGGGTGGCCGGTTCAGATTTGGGATTGGTGTGAGCCACGCGCCTGCCCTACAGTCCAGAGGTATCTCGGCAGGTAAGCCTCTGAGCGATATGCGAGCCTTTGTAGACAAACTGAGATCGGCGCCTCGTGTTGGCGAATTACCACCTTTGGTGCTCGCAACGCTGAGGCAGAAGATGATTCGTCTCGCCGAGGAAATTGGTCAGGGTATGGTCTTTGCCAATGGCGCACGCAGTCATATGCAAACGTCGCTCAGTGTGCTCTCCGATCAAGCAAGAAACGACGAGGCCTTTTTCATCGGCAATATGATTCCGACCTGTGTGAACGACGACCGTGATGCGGCCATGGCCGTTAACCGGAAGACACTGACACCCTACGCCATGCTGCCAAATTACCGAAATTATTGGAAAGAAGCCGGATTCGTTGAAGAAATGGAAGGTGTGGAGGCCGCACTGGAGCGGGGCGACCGAGACGGTATTCAGCATTTTTTGACCGATCGATGGCTCTCTGAGACTACGCTCTTTGGCAGCGCGACGGACGTTCGAGATGGCGTCGAAGCCTGGTTCGATGCGGGTATCAAAACGCCGATCATTGTGCCTTCGTCTGCTAACGGTGGCCAAATGGTGGCGTTCGAGGAAATTCTCGCTATTTTTTAAGCCATCGGGTCGTTTCAGAGAAAGCCGAGCAAGGTCGCGAGCGTGCCTGGCTGATCAACAGGAAGGTGACTCGTGGATTAACAGCGGCCGCTGAACCGGATGCGAGTACAAATCAAGTGAGTTGCTAGGGGATGAATACATGAGCGCAGCACTGTCGAGCGAGCAAAGGCAATTCAAAGAGGCTACTGCGCGGTTTTTGTCAGAGGTCTCGCCGACCAGGGTCGTGAGAGACTACATGAGTGGAGAGGCGGGGTTCGACGCGCTCGTCTGGCGAAGATTAACGGAAGAACTCGGTCTCACGGGTATCCACATCCCGGAGGCATATGGCGGCGCTGGTTTCGGTCCGGTGGAGTTGGGTGTTGCTTGTGAGGAAATGGGTCGAACGTTGTACACGGGGCCTTTTTTTTCCTCGTCCATTATGGCCGGCTGTGCGGTTCTTCGGCTGGGCAATGATGATGCGAAAGCCCGCTATCTCCCGGGCCTTGCGTCGGGTGAAGCGATTGGTGCGCTATTGCTCGATTCTCTAGATGCAGAAAACGCTTGGGGTCGTGGGGTCAAGGCAGATGAGATGCAGCGCTTGCATGGGGATGTCCCAATCGCACTCGGCGTGAGTGACGCGAGTATCATTTTCGCGCTCGCCGAGAGTCGGGAGGGGCTCGCGCTCTACCGTTTGCTTGATCCGCCGAGCAAACTGGTAGCGCATGAGCGATCAGCCCTTGACCCCACGCGGCGAATCCACCAGGTGCGTTTGAATGCAGCACCCGCAGAGCGGATTGGACTCTGTCATCGCACGGCAGCCGCTGCGCTTTTCAATGATTTGTGCGTGGCGCTCGCTCACGAACAGATTGGCGGCGCGTCCGCCTTATTTGACAGTACGGTGGCGTATACCAAAGTTCGATATCAATTCGGCAGACCCATCGGATCCTTTCAGGCTTTGAAGCATCGATGCGCTGACTTGCTACTGGACCTCGAGTTGGCGAAGTCGGCAACTTATGAGGCGGCGACGATTCTGGCACGGGGTGAGAACGCCGTGGAAATGGCCAGCATGGCCAAGGCGATGGCCTCTGACGTTTATATGTCGGTGGCGAAGGCCGCGATTCAACTTCGAGGCGGTATCGGCTTTACGTGGGAAGACGACACGCATTTATGGTTCAAGCGGGCGAAGAGCAGCGAGGTGCTATTTGGGTCGCCGAGTTACCACCGAGAACGGATGATGGCTTATTTGGAGGACGTGGCGTGAATCCTGAACAGATAAGACAAGAGGTCCTAGCGTTCATCAACGCTGAATTTGATCCCACACTGTCGTTGATCGAGTGGCGAAAGCGATTGCTTGATGGGGGTTGGGCTGCGCCTCGATGGCCAGAAGCTTGGTTTGGTCGTGGGTTTTCTGTTGATCAAGCGAGTGTTGTGGCCGAAGTGTTTGCTGAAAAGCAGGTGGTCCCCGCAGCCTCCATTGGGCCGAGAGGGCTGGCTGCAGAGACGATCCTTGCGCACGGCTCGGATGATCAGAAATCACGCTACTTGCGGCCTATCCTGACGGGCGAACACGCTTGGTGTCAGCTTTTTAGTGAGCCAGGCAGTGGGTCTGATTTGGCCGGGTTGTCGACTAAGGCAGAACGAGACGGCGATGCCTGGGTGATTAATGGCCAAAAGGTGTGGAACACCAGCGCTCATCACGCGGATTTTGGCATTCTCCTGGCGCGAACTGATTTTGATGTCCCGAAACACCAGGGGCTGAGCTATTTCTTGATCGACATGCGTCAACCAGGTGTTGAGGTCAGGCCACTTAAGCAGATGAATGGTCACGCCTCTTTTAACGAAGTGTTTATGACTGATGCGCGAGTCCCAGTGGTCGACTTGTTGGGGGGTGAGGGCCAGGGATGGGCGGTAGCGGCAACCACTTTGTCTTATGAGCGACAGGGGTTTAGGCGACGGCATGGTCAAAGCTCAAGCCTTGGGGTGACGGGGAAGCTTTATGACGAATACAGGCAGGAGACCGCAATCGCCAATGAGCCCTATACCTGGTACCCCCAGCGAGAGGGTAGACCCGATTTGGTGTTCAAGCGCGCGAGAGAGACCGGCGCCATAAAAGACCCCGTGATTCGACAGGAGATCGCTAAGCTCCACGCCTTAACAAAGGCCAATGACTTGGCTCGGGTTCGTGCGGAGGCTGATCGCCGGTCTGGTAGTAACGAGGTTATTCCTGCGGGGTCTATTGGTAAGCTCGCAGCCAGCGTGATCGCTCGTCAATCTGCCCATGTGCACACGCTGATTTCTGGCGCCAGTGCCATGCTCTCGGGACACGACTCCCCAGAATTGGGCGTCGTCGCAGAAACACTGATTTCCGTCCCTGCGATTTCGATTGCGGGTGGCACTGACGAGATCCAAAGAAACATTATTGCCGAACGCGTTCTGGGTATGCCTAAGGATGTGAGGAGCGACACAGGTCCATTTCGGGATATCAAACGCAACGGCTGAAGCTGGCTAGATTGCTCGCTATTCGGGCCGCATCGGTGATGACGATCTAACCACGGGGATGCGGCCTTCGAGAACGATTTTCGTGCAGCGCCCAGTGCAGAACGCCGCCCTTGCTTGGCGTGAGGCTGGATCACGTCCTGGCTGAAGGGATCGATCAATTCACTGACGAATTGGGTGGAATGTTTGGCCAATAGGGATTGATGCTGAGCTAAAGTGATTCGGGCAATGGATTCTGGTGGCCTAGTGGGGCAGCCTGGCAGCGACTTCCGGTAATGTCGGCGTCAGCTGGATGAAAAGCGGTCCTGACAGTCGGACAGGGTTTTTGATTTTAAATAAATTACCGATAGGTAGTTGGGCGGGAACGGGGCCTCACGTAAGTGAACTAATCCGCCACACTGCTTTCGTCGAAGCACCTGCGGGCAAGCCACCTTTCTCCGATTCTAAGCAAAACTTTACCGAACATTTTTTCTAGGTCAGGTCGTGAAAAAAGTTTTCTGATTTGTTTGAGTCGAGGTTCTGGCTGGGCCAGACAGGCGTCGAGGCTGACTTGTAATCGATTGATTGGTTGAGGGTTTTTTCCTCACTTGGCGGGTCAAATCTTGACTTGTTTGGGGTCTAGTCTCGAATTTTTTTCTGAGTTATTTGTGGCCTCTTGCTAACTTTTTACCGAACTTATGCACATCTGACCCTAGCACTCTAAGTTAGTTGTCATTTCCCAAGTGAATTCGATAAAAGTTTTCTTAACGTATTGATTAATAATAACTTAAATGCCATTGGTCAAAAATTGACCAATTGTGATTTCTACGGATTTCGTGGGTAAATTTGGGGAATTTTGGATTTATCCTCAGAGTTATCCACAGTTTTTGTGGACAACCAGCGTGTTAGCACTAAGTCATTGATTTGCTTGTCCCTTGGTCTGCCATGCTGACCTTCTTCACCCGGAGACCGGTTGGGGTTGCAAACCGTTTCTTGGGATCCTGGGGTTACTGAATAGAATGCTCCTTCAGGCTGAAGGCTCTTTTTGGCTGAGGGCTCTTTTTGGCTGAGGGCTCTTTTTGGCTGAGGGCTCTTTTTGGCTGAAGGCTCTTTTTGGATAAAGGTCCTTGGCTTTGGCTGACGTGTTTTTTTGTGTTTGTGTTGATCTTGGTCGGGGCTGCGCTAGCCCCCGGTGGTGACTTCGCCAGGCTGAGGGCTTTCATACTGCCAGAGTGGTGAGTAGCGAAGCCCGAATCCAAAAATGAGGATCGACACCACCATGCCGGGAATGAGCGCGTTCAACTCACCAAAGGCACTGATTACAAAACCCAGAACCAAGGAGCCGATGGGCGTTGAGCTCATCAACGCGAGTGTGAAAACTGACATCAACCGAGAACGGTATTGCGGTTCGGCGACCTCCTGCACAATCACTCGAGACATAGTGGTGGTCACGCCCATATTGAAACCCCAGTAGGCTGCGGCAATCCAAAACCAAAAAATCGGCGGCTCGATCCAAATCAGGCTCAGCACCAATAGCCTTGTGAGTTGCATGATCAAATAGAGACGCCCCGAAAAGCGTATCGGCATGAATCTCACCAAGCCAAAATTCGCTAAGAGTGAGCCAAAGTAGAAGACCACAGAGATGTTAGCGAGAAGAAGGGCATCGCCAGCGTAAATCCGATTAACAATGAAAGGCACCGCAACAAACCATGCTCCTGCATTAAAGAAGCTCGAGACGAAATTCATGCCAATGATGTCGCGCGCGAGTTTGAACCGCCACGCATAGACCAACCCGTCTTGAATCGTTTGAATCATAGAGCGCCGGGCGCTCTCACTGCCCGATGGGTTTTTTGAGGGCACAGGCTGACTCCCTGCCCGCAAACCAAGGAGGCAAAGTGCGCCAACGGCGAACAAAACGCTCTGTACAAGGAGGATATTGATGAGACCGAAGCGATCAATTTCGCCTGCGAGTCGAGTGCCCGCCATGGTTGCGACCGAACCAATGCCCGTGGAAACGCTGATCGCGATTTGCAGTTTCTGGCCTGCGATTTGATTCAAAATGGTATTGCGCGCTGGGTTCGAGACGCTGTTAAGCAGATTGGCTGCTAGGGCCGTCAGTATCAGGATCCAAAAACCCAGTGCATCGACATAAACGCCTGCAGCTAGCACAAGTGGTGGAACGATGCTCAGCAGATGAGATTGAATCAATAGTCGTCGGCCATCGACACGGTCCCCCATGACGCCACCCCAGAGCATGAAGGCCAGCCCGGGGATGCCGATCATGAGCTGGGCGATGCCAACGACTTCCGGAGGTTCATGGAGGATGCCGACCAGAATCCACGTCACCAGCAGTTGTTGAATGCTGAAGCTCCCCATCCATAGCGCATTGCTGAGGTTGTACCAAGTGAGTTGATGCTGAGGCGGGTCAGGCGGCACGTGAACGCTCGAGGTCAAGTGCTCGATCATAGGCTTGTTGGGGTAGCCTGGGTCAAGTCTGTGTATGCTCGCGCCAAACCGACTTCGTTTGAGCAGTGAGCGCTAATTCCCTCTGCTGTGCCACCACCAAAATGTCCAGTAAGCCGCTAGCAGTGATCCTTCTAGGCGGTTAAAAAAAACCGCATCAAGGAGGTATCGATATGGTTTGGTGGGTTTTGCGCAACGCCCGGCGTTGCAGAAGTAGGCCGAGTGGGGTGATGTATTGAAAACGTTTAACTCGCTTACGTGCCGCTGATCGGTTTTATAATCGAGGAAGTTCGGTCCTGCTATTGAGGTGTATGTGTTTGATTTTGTCGTGAAATGCAGGCGAACGCCTGTGGAGCCCAGCCGGTTTTTGGCCAGTGTAGGCCGGGAAGCCCATGTCGAGTTCATTCCCGCCATGATCGTTAACGCTTTGTTTGTGGCCAACGGGCACCGCGAGAATAGCCGATTGCACTTGGTCTTTGAGCAATCCACTGACTTCAGCAGAATCCTCACGTTTGATGGGCGTGATCTTGGCGACCTGGGCGGGCTCTCCGAAGCAATGCTCCTCGGGGCGTGTGCGGATGCGTTGAGCATTGGCGCGAGACTCACCAAAGAGGCTGAGGCGCGCGCCGCATCCGGGATCGTTGTGCGTGCCACAAGCTTTGAGAAGTGGGTGCAGGTGTTGACGACGGACAAGCCAGGATATCTCTTGGACCCAAGAGGCGCGCCCATTCACGAGATGCCTCCGCTTGCGGGCGCGGTGTTCATCCTGACCGATCAGCTGGCCTTGCCAAAAAACACTCAGAAAGGGCTGATGCGCAAAGGCGTGAAGCGCCTGTCTCTTGGCTCTCAGATGCTGTTCGCCTCCCAATGCATCTCAGTGCTGCATTCTCGGCTAACACACTGAAGCGCTGTCTTCTAGCCAGCCGTGAAGAAAAAATC
>Ga0255759_10005722_pt1 | contig 10596 bp, 8 predicted proteins | sample 101ome_20_FD_179959 | JGI IMG/M metagenome (GOLD analysis project Ga0255759, IMG submission 179959) | Coastal salt marsh microbial communities from the Groves Creek Marsh, Skidaway Island, Georgia - 101404AT metaG (version 2) | ecosystem: Environmental > Aquatic > Marine > Intertidal zone > Salt...
TAAGCATCCTCTGATCACGATCTATCGAAGTTCTACTATCCCGCAATGCAAGCTGCAGACATCTTTGAACTGGACATCGATGTTGCTATCGGAGGTATGGATCAACGTAAAGCCCACATGTTCATGCGTGACATGGCTTCAAAATGGAACTGGAAGAAAGCAACATGCCTTCACACACCTATTCTCTCATCGCTCAAAGCATCTGGCGTTCGGATGGATTCTTTTGACCATAAGATGAGCAAATCAGACCCAAACGGCGCACTTCTGCTCCATGATTCTCCTGAGAAGGTTCAGAAGAAAATGAAGAAGGCATACTTGGATCCCGAAGACCCACAATCTCCTGTCTACGAATTGGCAGAGCATGTTGTCTTTCCCGAGTTCGGCCACATTCAAGTCACCCCCAATCCCAAATTTGGTGAGCCAAGCACTTGGAATGATCTTGAATCTTTCAAGGCAGCAGTTATGGATGGGACACTTCATCCATTTGATGCAAAGATGGGTGTTGCTGCCGGCGTAGCAGCTGGCCTCTCATCAATCGCTGAGCATTTCGAGGCCAATCCAGATGCCTATGAGACGATGTTGAACATCACATCATGAGACATCTTCAATGCTCAGTGCGCGAACCTGTAGGATTCGTCGCGTATCCTTGACAAAATTACGGTCAGGAATTGGATCGATGTATACAACTCCATTGACTCGAATCGTTTGTCCAACCTTGTAATGGTCAACGTATTCGTCATCGACAATAATTTGAATCAATTGCTGGTTCTCCTTGCCATGGTCGTGAACGCTCAAATATTGGATGTCCTGATAGAACGAAATTTCAGAATTGAGTTGCAAGAGCGAGTCCAAATGTCGAAACAGAGCGTATGATATCTCGCCGTTCATGGCTTCTTTTGCTTCATCATAGCAGAACTTACATGGGCGACTTGGACGCTTTCGTTCCCTTGCCAGACGCTGGTTGACAACCTCCTCCTTTCCGCATTTAATGCATGTATACTTTGCTCGCTTCAAGTACCCTAAGCGAGGGCCTACCCCTTTGACTGTGACGATAAGACTGACCAGCTTCGCTCGATTCCTCATACGAAGACTTGAGACCGAAGTGATTTTCTCGTCGGGAAAGACTAGAGGGCGGAGGACGCAGCGAACGTCCGTATGTTCAGAGCACATTGAGCGCAAGACTTCGTGAGCGAGTTCGACGGTTTCTTCAGGATATTCATTGAATCGAAGGCTCAACAAATCGTCGCCATCGATATCTGCATAATCAACGTAAAAGGAAAAGATGGGGTCTTTTGTAGCATCGAGAACCTTTAGTCCTTTGATATCATCTGCATACTTTTGTTGGAATAGGTCTCGCCAGGCGTTGAGTGTGTCTGCAAGTTCACTAGGAGGGCCTGGGATATGATGCTCTTCGGACATGGAAATTTCACTGGAATAAGACGGCATGTAAACATTGCTGTTTCCACTCGATTCAAGGTTTGAATTCATAGAGGCTGGAAGCCAATCTTCATGAATCGAACCTTGCTGGGAGATTCGATAGAGATGTCCACAATCATCGTATTGGTCAAGCAAGTTCCCGACACAAACGCAAAAATCGCTGTTCAGGGGGGTCGAGTCGATCTCTCCTCTGTTAAGATGGAGATGAGTCCATATGACGGATTCGCAATCGAAACAGCACTACGTCACAAAGAAGCAACAGGTGGAACCGTTATCGCTTTGACCGTTGGAGCATCAGGGACCGAGAAGATTCTCAAAGACGCAAAGGCAATGGGCGTGGATTCCATTGTTCGTGTGTGGGATGATTCTTGGGGTGAACTTGACTCGAATGCTCTTCAATCGGTTCTCAAGCAATCCATAGAAACACTCGGTGCAACCGCAGTATATTGCGGCAAATCGGCGGCTGATACGGGGGCAGGATCCACCGGTCCTGGTCTAGCAGAGCGTCTTGGTTGGGCAAACGCCTCAAACATTATCGGTGCCGAATTCGCTGATTCGGTAACCGTCTCAATGCCTGTTGAATCGGGTGTCGCTCGAGTCAATGTCCCTCTTCCTGCAGTCATATCCTGCGATAAGGGCGACTTCAAACCCCGAAAGGCCAATGTTAAGGGAATCATGATGGCAAAGAAAGCACAAGTCGAACTCATGACCGCTAACGCTCCTGCTTCAACAGTTGTCGTTGCAAACCATTCAATGCCGGCAGCAAAACCTGCAGGAAAGTCGTTTGAAGGCGGATCAAGTGCTTTGCAAGTTGTTCAATTGCTTCGAGATGAAGCCAACGTACTATGAGGTGAAAAAGATGACAGACAAGATTGTAATTGCCGAACTAACAAAAGGAACCGTTAACCCATCAACTGCAGAACTTGTTTCCGCAGCACAAGCAATGGGGGGCGACATTACGGTCGTCGTACCCTGCACAGATGCTTCGATGGCTGATTCAGTTTCCTCCTACGATGGCGTATCAAAGGTCATCGCAGTAAAATCAGATGTCTTTGCCGGGAACGATAGCAGTGGATGGGCGAGTGCCCTTGACAGCGCAATGCCAAATGGTTCAGTCCTATTCCTCGCAACAGCACGAAGCAAAGATGTTGCTTCTCGACTTGCAGCACGACGTGGTCTCTCAGTTGTCCAAGACGTAGTTTCAATTGATGGGAACAACCTGACTTCTCCGATCTATTCAGGAAAAGCGAATCAAACCGTCACCGTGAACGGCGATGCAGTGGTTTCGGTCCGTGCCAATGTTTTCTCTGGTGTAGGTTCAAGCTCATCCAATGATGTATCCGTTGTTGATGCCTCGGGTGATGTTAAGACCGCAGTTCAGGAAGTTATGCAACGTGCGAGTGCGCGTCTGGACGTCTCCGAAGCCAACATCATTATCTCTGGCGGACGTGGAATGGGATCTCCTGCAAACTTCTCTCACCTTGAGGCAGTTGCAGATACGATTGGTGCTGCAGTGGGCGCATCACGTGCAGCCGTCGACACATGGGACGAAATTCCTCACTCAATGCAAGTTGGGCAAACCGGGAAGACCGTTAATCCGAATCTCTACATTGCAGTAGGAATTTCTGGTGCAATCCAACATTTGGCCGGTATGCGTTCATCAAAGTACATCGTAGCCATCAACAAAGATGCTGATGCGCCCATCTTCCAACATGCTGATTACGGAATTGTTGCAACATGGGAAGAAGCACTACCTGTCTTCCAAGATGCACTCTCCAGTCTGCTTGATTAAGCGTACTTTCCAAACGTGTAGACGCCGGACTCTCCGGCTCCATCACCTACGAATGGGTTTGTTGCCTTCTCGTGACCGATTGTCGTGAGGGGTCCATGGCCAGGGTGGACAATCGTTGATGGTTCAAGAGGCCACAACTTGGTTCGAATGCTGTTCGAGAGGACATTGAAATCGCCTCCAGTATTCTCGAGATCTGTACGGCCAACCGAGCCAGCAAACAGTGTATCTCCCACAAACAAGTGGTCAGCATCATCTTCAACGATCAGTCGAAGACAACAACCACCGAGCGTATGACCTGGAGTGTGAAGGATTTCAAAATCAAGAGATCCGAGCGAGAGCATTTGATCGTCTGCTATTTCGTGGTCTGCAATCGCAGGTTCAGGTAAAGCGATTCCATATCGAACTGCAGCTGTTTTGGCGAGAGTTTGCAAGAAGGTGTCATCAGGATGTAAGTACCAATCGACATGAAAATGCTCTTTCAATGTTGGAATGTGTCCGCTGTGATCAAAGTGCGCATGTGTATTGAGCAGAGCAACGACATTTCGCTGAATCGCCTTCGTTTCATCTTTGGTATGCGTTGACCAATGAGGTCCTGTACCGCTGCAGGACTCGATCCATTCAATGAGTCGCTGAGGTTCATCCCCACCATCTATGATGACAGTATCTCCTGTTTTGGAATCCGTCACGACTGAGCAACGCATCTGCAAGGGTCCAACCAAGAAGTTCTCGATTAGAGGTGCAATGACGCCCATGATGGTCCGAGTGACTTCTCCTTCATGAGGCTGAGGATTCAATCGTAATCTGAATTGAATCGGAGGTCATGCCACCATCCGAATCAAACACTCTGAGTTCGAAGTAGTGATGTCCAGCCGAGAGTTTGACCCGAACTTTAGGCTCCGATGAAATTTCACGGCCAGTCGAATCCAACCACGACCATGAAACGATACGGTCTTGAGGGTCTTTTGATTGTGAACCATCAAGTGTGACGATTATTGCATCGCTATGGGTCAATTCAATTGTCTGATTTTCACCCGCATATGCCTGAGGAGATATTTGTTCATCAACTTCTTCATGAAGGAACTGAAGTAAGTCGTCGAGGTCATCTTCGTCATTTTTTGTTGGTTCAGAAGACAATTCTTCATTCATCGCAGCTGCGAGTGAGTCGAGGCCGGTTTCAAGATTTTGTTGATTTTGTTTGAAGGATTTTTGTTCTTCCTCCGAGAGCAAATTAGTAAAGTCATCAACGTTTCTATAGACCACTTCTGGATTGGTTTCGACCTTCATGATATCCTCTTCGAACCAACCTTGAAGAAAAGAAGTATCAACTTCAATCCGTTCCTGTCCGAGGTCACAAACACCAACTGGTTCTGCACCAGTCCAATCGTTTTGATCTTCACCAAAGAAGGCGATACGCCCTGATTCATCAACTTCAATTCCTTGTATCATTCCTTTATGTTCAATTTGCCATGCAATTTCATTTGTCTCAAGGTCGAATCCATAGATGTAGAACCATGTCCCAACAATGACTGTAGTTTCATGCATTCTCAGGCACTGGATTGGATATTGGAAGGATGTTAAGCATTCAACTTCGTATTGCTGAACGGAGAGCAGGTCACCATTGTCCAAACCAATGAAATGATTCGCCGTGTCTGAAATGGATGCCTTGATGCGTCCCTTCAGTTCCTTACGAGTTAAGAGTTCATTCTTCATGTAGAATTCAATTTCGAGGGCTTCTTCTTCTCCTGGTACCAGTGCATGTCCTTCTCTAGCAACGAACCAAGCATCTGCTTGACTTGAACCAACAGCGACGATGTCCTCGCCGATTTCACCACGTTGTATTCGTTGGAAGACCACTTCTAATCGATCATTGGTCTTCAACACAGTTTGGTTTTCCATTGCAAGCAAGATCGAATCCTTTGCAATCTCAAAAGAGCGGACATCTCGCTGTAAAGTTTCGTACTCTTGCCCGTCCAATGTGAACTGACGTAGCGTGCCGATTCCATCGAGTGCTAGAATCTGCTTGCCAATAATCAATTGGGCTCCTCCTGCATCAAAGTTCGATACCCATGCCTCTTGAGCATCCATTGTGTAGACATGAAGTCCATTCGTTTCATCCAGGATTACAACTTTGTTTGTACTCCATGCAACATCAACAATTTTCGAGTTGAGATGAATTTTAGCGACCACCTCGTACCCTTCGTTCTTGATATCAACGCACTGAACCAGACCATCCTTGTTACCGATCAGAAGATGACCTGAGTTTGGATGGAGAGCAATTGCTGTAACACTCGATTTTTGATGGAGTGCGTCTATGACCGGGAGCGTTGCGACCATGCTCTTGTCAAGTATCGTTCAGTTATAGGCTCATGTGTCAATCGTTCAATCTACTTGTCACGCGGTTGTAACAAAATAATTTTTTATGCTGTAGTCCAGCGAAGACCATGCGTGTTTGGTTCGTAGTGGTAGTGTTTTTGGCCATGTTCATGTCCCCGCTCGTAAATCCTTCCACGCATTTGGAAGATTTGAGTGAACACAGTCAGTCCTCCAGCCCTCTCCAAACCTCGCTCTCAGCGAGTTCTGGTTGGATAACCGGAGGTCAAGAAATAACGATCACCGGCAGTGGTTTTTCAAGCCTTGATGAGACCAATGTGACGTACGACGGAATCAATCATCAATGGACAAGAGCAACTGCAGATTTTGCAGATCAATCTGGACTTGAAAATTCAATTGTTGTCGATTCAAATGGCCATGTTCATATCGTTGCGATCTCTGATACTACATACGATATCCGGCACAGTATTTTTGATGGATCATCTTGGAGTTCAAACAAGATTCACGATTGTGAAGGCATCTATTGCTGGGATGCACACATGGTCATCGATGAAAACGATGAACTCCATGTTGCGTATTCTGCCTACAGTACTGAAATCAGATATTTGCATTATGATGGGACAACTTGGCACGACGATCAAGTATCAACCAGCGGGAAATTTGGGCCAGTAGGCATCGCGGTTGACTCGAACAACATGCCACATGTTTCGTTCGCAGCATCTGGATCAGACTGTGGAAATGGGTTGCGACTAGCCTCTTTTGATGGGACAACGTGGACTACGCAAAGTGTTGAGTCGGCATCGAATCATGGTTGCAATTCAGCCATTGTCATTGATGGTAATGATGATGTTTACATCTCCTATCAATACCGCGGGCAATCGAAATTAAAGTTTGCAACAAACAAAGGAGGTTCGTGGAGCAAGTATGCGCCTGAGTCCGCCAATCCCGTGAGTAGCATGTATCCCGGATGGTATTCATCGCTTGCCATCGATCACGATGGAATGTTCCATATTGCTCATTATGACAGTAAAAGCGAAGATTTGCGTTACTCAACGGGGAGCCCAAGCACAGGATGGGCCAACTCTTTGGTTGACTCATCTGGTAACACTGGAAAAAATCCCTCAATCGCTGTCGATGCAGCAGGTGATCCTCACATCGTCTACCGATCCTGGTCGAGTTGGAACTTGAAGTATGCAACGCTCAATCCATCATCGTCGAACTGGCAAATAAGCAACGTTGAGACGGGGAGTGACACAGGTGAATCGAATTCAATCTTCATCGATAAGGGTGGTATGATACACGTAGCCTACAGCGATGAGGCAAACGACGTTCTCCGATATGCTACAAAATCCACGGGCGTTTCCGTCACGAATGAGGTTACAGTCAAGTTTGGTCAACTTGGTGTGGTAACAGCTGAAGTCATTGATGATTCGACAATCCGACTCACAACACCTGCAGTTTCAAATCCAGGAACTGTCACGGTATCGCTCATTGATGATGAGGGTGTTGAACACCAACTCACGTCCACGTTCGAGTTCATCGATCAAAATGACTTGGATGGGGATGGTGTTCCGAATGCCAACGATGATTGTGAAGACGTTGCTGGGACATCCAATCAAGACCTGAACGGCTGTCCAGACGACGATGGTGACGGTTACAGCAATGCTGCTGATGCCTTCCCAAATGACGTCAACGAATGGATGGACAGTGATGGCGATGGTGTTGGCGACAACGGTGATGCCTTCCCGAATGACGCCACTGAAACAACCGATTCAGATGGAGATGGTATTGGTGACAATGCCGACGCCTTCCCACAAAATGCCTTTGAGCAACTTGATTCGGATGGTGATGGTGTTGGTGACAACGGTGATGAATTCCCCAACGATGCAACGGAAACCAAGGATACGGATGGCGATGGTGTTGGCGATAACGCCGATATGTTCCCGATGAATGCCTTTGAGCAATTTGATTCCGATGGAGATGGAGTTGGTGACAATTCAGATGCATTCCCAAACGACGCCACTGAGTCTGTAGATTCTGATGGTGATGGTATTGGTGACAATGCCGATGCCTTCCCGAACGATGCATCCGAAACAACCGATTCAGATGGTGACGGGGTTGGCGATAACGCTGATGTCTTCCCAAGCGACGCCAACCGTTCGGCAGATTCTGACGGTGATGGTGTTGACGATACGATGGATGATTGCCCGAGCAGTTCAACAACGGATGTCGTCGATGAGAATGGTTGTCTGATTGAAACGGATACCGATGGTGATGGGGTCATTGATGCAAATGACCTTTGCCCAGAGGAAAATGCATCAATCCTCGACAACAATGCTGACGGTTGTCTTGACGATGCGGACGGAGATGGAATTCTCGATTCTGATGATGAATGTCCTGAAACTGAATCGGGACAATCCGTTACAGAACTTGGTTGCAGTGATGCGCAACTCCTGCTTCTTGATACGGACGGAGATGGTGTTTCAGACCTTGATGATATTTGTCCTAGCACACCTGAGGGAACGACTGTTGATGCCTTTGGCTGCGAACTTCAAGAATCGGAAGGTGAAGACGAGGCAACCTCCGAAGCAGAATCTTTCTTTTCTGGCAGCGATACAGTGACCACTACACTTGGAATAAGTGCGGTTCTGTTGGCATTGTTCACACTGTTGCAGACAAATGCAGCTGCGGCTTTGCTTCCGGATGCATTCCGATGGGTTCAGGTGCTTCGAAAGAATTCCAAATTAACGAAAGAAGAGCGAAATGAATTGACGTATCTGCAATCCATCGTTCAGGCTTATTACGACAATCCACAAGAATTAGTTGATGAGTTAAATCAACTAAAAGGCGACCTTACTGGGCGTTACACCAACAACGAGATCAAGAAACAGACTCGAGAGAAATTGTTCACATTGATTGAGGATTTGCTATCATCCTCTCAGCGTGAATTGTATCAAATCGCCCACAATGATGCTTATTTCGGATTAGCAGGTTCCATCGATTCAAGGGATCGAACGAAACTTCTCAATGAAAAATTAGCCATGGCTGAAGGTTCAGAATCAATGGCCACGAGCCAAATCTATAACCCCGGTCTTCAGACGAACATCAGCGAGCCTTCAGTTCATGAAGTTGGTTCTGTACATGACGATGGTTACGAATGGTTAGAATGGCCGCAAAGCAGTGGTGAGTGGTGGTATAGAACCGCTAATTCGAATGCTCTATGGCAGAAATGGCAGTGATACGAACCAGTCTTAGCAACTGTTTCACGCCTGATCGTTGTGCATATCGATGCCTTGTTCATCCTCTTCCAATTTCTCTTGTTTGGAGGCATCATTTCGCTCCTCTCGGAGTTTGTTGAGATAGTCTTGTGTAATATCGCCTGTCACATATTGGCCATTGAAACATGAGCTGTCAAAGCCGTCGATGTTGGTTTCTTTGTGACCTGTAACTTCTTCGAGATCGTCCAACCGTTGATAGAACAACTTATCAGATCCGATGGTTGTGTTGATTTCATCAATCGATTTCCCGTTCGCAATAAATTCGTCTACTGCTGGCATGTCGATACCGTAGACGTTCGGATGTCGAACAGGTGGTGCTGCCGAAGCAAAGTAGACTTTCTTCGCACCAACTTCTCGAGCCATCTCGATGATCTGTGCGCTGGTTGTACCGCGAACAATCGAATCGTCTACAAGCAGGACATTCTTTCCTTCAAATTCTCGAGGAATAGCATTGAGTTTTCTTCGTACGGACTTCATTCGCATTTCCTGTCCCGGCATAATGAACGTACGTCCAACGTACCGATTCTTGACAAAGCCTTCGCGATAGGGGACATTGAGTGTGTTCGCCATTTGAATGGCTGAGATACGTCCTGAATCAGGTACGGGTATGACTGCATCGATGTCATGGTCAGGCCAATCTTCAAGCAAACGCTCTGCAAGCCTTCGCCCTTGATTTAATCGGGCTTGATAAACGGAAATTCCATCAATTGTGGAATCCGGACGTGCGAAGTAAACGTGTTCAAAAATGCAAGGCGTGAAGGCTTTTTTCTCTGCACATTGCTTTGTAAATAAGTGTCCTGATGTTGATATGAATATCGCTTCACCTGGTTGAATGTCTGCCACGACTTCAAAACCAAGTGCAGTAATGGCAACGGATTCGCTTGCTACGACCCATTCTGTACCACCGTCGTAGTCGCGTTTACCGTAGATGAGTGGACGAATTCCATGAGGATCTCGGAATGCAAAGAGGCCGTATCCATTGACAAGACCAACACACGCATAACCGCCACGAACCGTTTCATTCACGTTCTTGATTGCATCAAAGAAGTTGTCGACATCGAGGAAAGGTTCCCCATTAATGTTCATTTGATTGCCTGTTACATCGAGTTGAACTGCAAGGTGATTCAAGAGAACTTCAGAATCACTTGTTGTGTTCACATGACGTCGGTGTTGAACAATCAATTGATTTGCGATTTCATCGCTGTTCGTTAAATTTCCATTGTGTGCCAATGCCAGTCCGTAAGGGGAATTGACGTAGAATGGTTGAGCTTCAGCTGTTGAAGAAGATCCTGCTGTGGGATAACGGACATGGCCAATTCCGATGTTTCCAAGCAATTTTTGCATGTGGCGCTTGTAGAACACATCGGAAACCAATCCATTGCCCTTGCGAAGATTGAATTTCTCATTTTTTTCAGTCATGATGCCTGCAGCATCTTGGCCTCGGTGTTGAAGGACGGTAAGGCCATCATAGAGTGCCTGATTCACGTTTGAATCAAGTCGCCCAACAATACCAATTATGCCGCACATATGAGTCCCTTAGTTGCGGACAGTCGCGCCGCCTTTGTATTCCTTCCCCCTAATTTGCTTAGGCCTTAGGTCGGTGGGATTTTTTGTTCCAGCTGTAGGTGCGCATTCGAGCGGTCTTCCCGTATCCACAGGACGCACATACGCTCTTCTGCTTGTGATATGCGTTGCGTCCACAGCGTCGGCAGCGGATGTGTGTTGTCTTTTGACGACGGCCCATGGATGGTGTACCCT
>Ga0255759_10005725_pt1 | contig 10592 bp, 12 predicted proteins | sample 101ome_20_FD_179959 | JGI IMG/M metagenome (GOLD analysis project Ga0255759, IMG submission 179959) | Coastal salt marsh microbial communities from the Groves Creek Marsh, Skidaway Island, Georgia - 101404AT metaG (version 2) | ecosystem: Environmental > Aquatic > Marine > Intertidal zone >...
CAAGTCAGCCCAAGACACAGCCAGCACCCCCCCCCTCTTCAAAGCCAGCAAAAATGCAATTTAATATCCCACAACCTGCAACCCCAGAGCCTTCAAAACCACCTGCAAGTGAGCCTGCTCAGTCTCAACCAGCATCAACAGTAAACGAAAGTACAGGTGGTATGATGAATCACGCACCACAGGCCCAAGAAACAAAGCCCCCAGTAGGGGAGTTATCCTTAACCAGTATTCAGAACCATTGGCCCCAATTTTTAGAAACTGTAAAACAAGCCCATCTTGGTCTTTTTACAATTTTAAGATCATCGAAAGTAGTTGGCTTTCAAAATAATGAAATTAGTATTACTTTAGAACAAAATATTCAATTTTTTATTGAGAAACTTGCGGAAGAGACGTATCAATCGGCTATCAAGGGGTATTTAAATGATGTTTTTAATGCATCCTTAACACTAAATGTTGGCGATATGAAAGCACAGGCAATGGAGATGGTTTCTGCTGTGTCAGATGCGGTTAAGTTAACAAATACTCAAGAAGAGCAAACTCCTCAACCAGTACGTATGCCAAAACGAGATGAAGAAAAACCGATAAATGATATTGTAAGCTTATTTGAAGGAACCGTTCTTTAATTTAAAACATTTTTACTAATGACTGTATTTTGGTAAACTATAGCTAATAAATTGCATCATGTTGGAGGAATGTAATGTTTAATCAATTAAAAGATATGGGAAACCTAGCCAAAAAAGCGAAAGAAATGAAATCTCAAATGAAGAAAATTCAAGAAGAATTAAAAGGTATGGTTATTAATTTAGATGAGCAAGGTATAAAAGTTGTAATGTCTGGTGAAATGGATTTACTTTCAATAGATATTTCAGAGAATTTACTTGTTCCTGGAAAAAAAGCTGATCTTCAAAAGAGTTTAGTAAAAATAATTAACAAAGCCAGCCAGCAAGCTAAAACAATGGCATCCTCAAAGTTATCGAGTGTTTCTAAAGGGTTAGATATTCCTGGATTATAAGTGAATCCGCTTGAGCCATTAATTGCATCATTAAAACAGCTACCAGGCGTTGGCGATAAATCAGCCCAGCGTCTGGCTTTTTACATGTTGGGAATGTCAAGAAAAGATGTTGAAGCGATGGCTTCAGTAATGACGCAAACAAGAGAAAAAATAGTCTATTGTCAGTCTTGCTTTAATATTTCACTTACAGATACCTGCTATATTTGTGCAGACCACAAGCGCCAGCAACAAGCACTGTGTATTGTAAGCGAACCAAAAGATATTTTTGCCATGGAAAGAACCGGCGTATATAAGGGCTTATATCATGTGTTGGGAGGATTAATTTCTCCGTTGGATGGGGTGCATCCTGAATCATTACGTATAAAAGAGTTAATTCAACGATTACAAGAAAATAATTTTGAAGAAGTTATTTTTGCTATTAATCCAACCATTGAAGGAGATGCAACCACTATGTATTTATCCTCTATTTTAGAATCATTGAATTTACGCATAACAAAATTAGCCTATGGATTGCCTATGGGTTCAGATATTGATTATGCAGATGAAATAACCTTAGCCAAAGCAATTTCAGCACGATCAATTATTACTAATTAAGCGTTAAATATTTTAAAAATAGTTAATAAAATAATCTTAATTATAGATAATACGTTTAATATCGTTTATTATTAGGCATATCAATACAATAAGGTGACGTATAACTTAATAATACGAAGCGTTAAATAAATACAAGGAAAAAGAAAAACACTATGAGCAACAATAAAATTTATGTAGGAAACCTAGACTATCAAATGACAGATGAGGATTTAAAAAGCGAATTTTCATCTTACGGAGATATTCAAGACGTCATCATTATTAAAGATCATGAAACGGGCCGTTCAAAAGGATTTGGGTTTGTTACATTTTCAGAAGAAAGTGCTTTAGAAAAAGCATTAGAATTAGATGGTCAGGAAGTAAGAGGCCGTCAATTACGTGTTAACAAAGCTAGACCAAAGCAATAAATTACACCTTAAATTACACCTTTAAGATTTTAACTATAAATACTAATCTAGTATTTTTTCTAATCCGTAAATAAGACCTTTATTCATCGATGTTGCTTTTATTGCCAAGAGTAATCCTGGCATAAAAGCTTCTCGAGAAATAGTATCATGTCGAATAGTTAAACTTTGGCCACTCGAACCAAAAACAACCTCTTGGTTAGCAACAACCCCTGGTATACGAATACTATGAATAGGAATCGTATGTTTGTTTCCTCCACGAGCTCCTTCAATAAGTTCAGTTTCTGTGAGTGCAGGATCATTTATTTTAGAATTAGATGCATAAATTAGATCCGCTGTTTTGATTGCTGTTCCTGATGGCGCATCAGCCTTTTTATCATGATGATATTCAATAATTTCGCAACGATCCATAATGGATGCTGCTTGCTCTGCAAATCGCATCATTAAAATAGCACCAATAGCAAAGTTTGGGCATACAATAAGTGCTTTTTCTTGACGTAATGCAAGATCTCCGCATTCTTGTAGCTGTGTATCACTTAAGCCTGTAGTCCCTACAACAGCATGACACTGAGCATTTAATATTGTTGTAACATTTTCGTAAACACATGATGGATGCGTAAGATCAACTACAACATCAACAACATTCTTAGCAAGAGCGTCATGTAATGAATCTGTTTTATCAAGAGCTGCAACTAAATTTAACGTCGGATCATTCTCTACAGCCTTTACTGCAGCTTGTCCCATATTTCCTTTAGCGCCATTAATAATTACTTTAATCATAGTGTTAACGCCTTTATGTGCTTGGATAAAATTTCCAGCATTTGATTAGTTACTTGGCTAATACTAGCATCTGCCTGAATAATATGAAACCTATGAGCATTTTGTGTAGCTAATTGATGATATGTTTTATAAACTTGTTCATGAAATGATCGATCTTCATCTTCAAAGCGATCTAATTTTGCTCTCTCTTTAGCACGTTGTAAGCCAGTATCAATCGAGCAATCAAATAAAAGTGTAATATCAGGATTAAGCTCTGTTAGATTATTAAGTGTATCAATCAGTTTCGGATCAAGCTGTCTACCTGCTAATTGATAGGCGACGGTTGAATCTTTATAACGATCACATAAAACAATTTTACCTTGCTTAAGCGCAGGTTTGATAACCGTTTCTACATGTTCCAAACGATCTGCAATAAACAATAAGAGTTCCGTGTACTTATGATGAAATGACGTTTCTGGATGAAGGAGCCATTTGCGAATCATTTTGCCTAAATTCGTACCTCCGGGTTCTTTGGTGATTACATAGGGGATCTGATGTTCAGTTAATGTATTAGCACATATATCTAGTTGTGTAGATTTTCCCGAACCTTCAATTCCTTCAAATGTTATAAACATTTTTAAACCCTTGGATAGATACGAAGTCTTCGATTAGGATCTTCGCCAACACTCATAGAATTAAGATCAAATTCATAAACAATTTGATGTTGTAAGCGACGTAAGTAACCAGGTCGTGGCGCTAACTCAACAAATCGACTTTCGGCAAGTACGCGCTTACAAGATTGTCTTGCTTCTGAAATAGCTTCATCTTCTAATATCTCATCAGATACTTGTAATTTAAACATTGTACGAATAAATTTAGTAATATCATCATTGTCTTGTGAAGCTATTACATGAAGTGGAACCTGATGTGTTTTTGCCAGTTGGCTTACTTTTGATTTAGGCCCTGTTTTTGATTTTGTTGTTAATAAAAATGTTGCTTCTCTTATTTCTGTCACAATTTCTAAAGGTGCATTAAGAGAATTCAAAATTGTTTTAAGACGATTAATATTAATCCCAAAAGGAAACACTTTTTTAATATTTGCATCAATTTCAGAGCTTCCTGAGGTTTCGAAAGAATCTAATTGAATCATTTCAGAAGGCGCTTCAATTTTAACATTACCATCATCTTGACGTTTTCTAAGTTCAGGATCGAGCGGATCTGATTTTAATAATGAATCTATATAGGTTGCTACAGGATTATAAATAGCAAAAACTTCACGAGCCCGTAATTCAATAACAACATCAAATGTTGGTAGACCTTTTCGCTCTATAACAGACTTATTTGTTCCACGAAACTTTGCTTCTTCATCCCCTAAAATAACATTTTGAAATCCGCCAATTAAATCTGATAAGGTTGGATTTTTTATTAAATTATCAAGTTGATAGCCATGGGCTGTTGCAACAAGTTGGACGCCACGTTCAGCAATAGTTCGCGCCGCTCTTGTTTCTTCTTCCGTTCCAATTTCATCAACAATAACAACTTCAGGCATATGGTTTTCAACAGCTTCAATCATAATAGCATGTTGAAGATCGGGTGATGGGACCTGCATTCGACGTGCAAACCCAATACCAGGATGCGGGATATCTCCATCACCTGCAATTTCATTGGATGTATCCACTACAATAACACGTTTTCCAGAAACTGTTGATAATACTCGTGCAACTTCTCTTAAGATTGTTGTTTTACCAATTCCGGGAGGTCCTAAAAACAAGCAGTTTTGTCCACTTTCTACAATATCTTGAATAATATCAACCGTTCCTTCAACAGCACGGCCAATTCGGCAGGTAAGCCCAATGATATCTTGTGATCGATTGCGTATTGCAGAAATACGATGCAATGTTCGTTCGATTCCAGCACGATTATCGGTATTAAAAACCCCTATTCTGTCTGTAATTCCGACAATATCTTCAATGGTTGTTTCTCCAAGATCTTTAAGTCTATGAACAGTATTAGAAAATCGAACTTCAGGGTAATAGCCTAAATCAATTACGATTTCTATTAGTTGTTCAATATTTGATAGATCAAGAAGATAATCTCTCAATCGTTTAGGCATTAAATCAAGTAAGAGATGAAGATCATCAACTTTTCCTACAATTTTTCGTGTCATAATAAGCCTTCCTTGTTAAGTAATGATAATAATGAATTAGAGGGAGTAAATTGGGGGCATAAGCGATTGGAAAGTACTATAGGTTCCTGCGTAATAGGGTGTAATAAGCGTCGAGGTTTTCTTTGATTAAGTTGAAAAGCCCCAAAGCCCGATAAAACAACGCGATTACCTGTAGTAATCATGGTTTTGATCCAATCAAAACAAGAATTAATAAACGATAATGCGTCTTTTTGAGACCAGCCCATGTAGCTACTTAAGAGCTTGGCTAACGATGATTTATTAATTATTACTTGGGACATACTATCGTTAGTTTACATAAATTTAAACAGTTAATAAAGTATAAAAATCAACAAAAGTTTAAGCTCAAAAAAGTACTATTTTTAATTGAAAAATTTGCTATAAAATATAAAAAATAAATTAACACTCCTGCAAGGATATGATACTTTGATTGATATGAAGGTAATAGTGTTTGGAGCTAACGGTATGCTAGCGAAAGATTTAATAAAAGAGTTTCAAGCTCATCAGATTGAGGTTGTTCCCATAATACGCAAGCAGTGTGATATTTTAAATAAGTCTATGATTCTTCAAACAATTCAAGCAGAATCAGATGTTGATTACATTATAAATTGTACTGCTTATACCCAAGTAGATCTTGCAGAAACAAATTACGATCAAGCAAGAGCTGTAAATTCAGATGCTGTATCATTTTTGATTAATGCTAGTGTAGCTACCTCAATACCTTTAGTGCATTTTTCAACAGATTATGTTTTTGATGGTAAAAATCAAACTCAGCCCTACACAGAAAATGATGCGTGTAACCCTGTTAATGCTTATGGGTATTCAAAATGGCTTGGAGAACAACACTTTCAGAAAAAAAATCTCTCATATTATATTTTTAGAGTTCAATGGCTCTATGCACATCATGGTCAAAATTTTATTAAATCTATGAAAACGTTAATGCAAGAAAAAAAAGAATTAGCAATCGTTTCAGATCAGTGGGGAAGTCCTACATATACTGCGAATCTTGCGTCTTATGTTCGGCAAGTACTCATGTTAAAGCCTGATTATGGAATATATCATTGTACAGATCATGGGTATACAACCTGGTATGAATTTGCAACAGAAATAGCAGCCTATGTAGGCTATGAGGGTGTAATTAAGCCTACATCGTCGGAATTATTTGTAAGACCTGCAACGCGACCCAAGAATGGCCGATTAAATTGTGCTAAACTAGAGACACTTGCCACAATAAAAAGGCAGGATTGGAAGGAAGCTCTGAAAAACTTTTTTAATAATGAATCGTAAGGAGAACATAATGGCAACACAGATTATTTTAGGATCAGATCATGGTGGATATGAGTTAAAGGAATCTTTAAAAAAAGCACTTCAAGTTGATAAAACCTTAATAATAGATGATGTCGGAACGTTTACAACAGATTCAATTGATTATCCTGATATTGCTGATGCTGTAGTGAAAAAAGTAAAAGAAAATAATTGTGTTGGTATTTTATGTTGTGGTACAGGTATCGGTATATCGATACGTGCTAATCGTCATCAAGGGATACGAGCCGCTGTGGTTTTTGATGAATTTACTGCAGAAATGGCAAAAAAGCATAATAATGCCAATGTTTTATGTTTGGGCGGTAGAACGACCGGTCACGATGATGCCCTAACCTATGTAAAAACATGGCTTACCCATGAGTTTGAAGGGGACAGGCATTTACGTCGAGTTAATAAATTAGATAGTTAAATCTTATTTAGGAACAACAAATTTATAACCAGGTCGTATAATTCGCTTACCAGATAACATATCTTCGATACGGTGAGCACACCAACCAGAAATTCGTGCCATAGCAAAAATTGGAGTGTAAATCTCCGTTGGGATATCAATGCAGTCATAAACAAACCCTGAATAAAAATCAACATTTGGAGAAATAACTTTATTAGATTGTTTTACTTCTTGAAAAACGGTAGGAGTTTCATCTGCAATTAAATTATATAAATTATATTCGTCAACGCGATTTGATTGTTTTGCAATTTGTTGTGCAACCCCTTTAATTGCAATAGCGCGAGGATCAGATTTTGTATAGACTGCATGACCCAGGCCATAAATTTTTCCACTTCGATCACCGGCTTCTTGGCGAATTAATTTTGCTAAATAAGCTTTAACTTCTGATACGTTATTCCAATCAGTTACATTTGATTTAATATCTGCCATCATCTCCATTACTTTACGATTTGCTGCACCATGAAGAGGTCCTTTTAAACTTGCTATCGCGGCTGCTAATGATGAAAAAATATCAGAACCAGACGAAGACACAACATAGGTTGTAAATGTTGAGTTGTTTCCTCCACCATGCTCTGCATGAAGTACAAGTGAAAGATCGATAATATGCTCAACAAAAGAAGAAACAGAACTTCCTTCATAAAGCATATGTAAAAAGGCTTTGGCATGGCTCATATCTTTTGTTGGTACAACACGTTTAGCATTTGGTTTATATGCTTTTAAATAGCTGTAGGCAACAATCATTGGAATTTTTGCGATAATTCTAAGACTTTTTAAGAAGTTTTCAACAGGATCAAGTGAATCTGGATCAGTATCAAATGCATACAATGCTGAAATACAGGTTTGTAATTTATTCATAATATCTTTTGATGGTATCGTATCAATAATTCCTTGAATGACTTCTTGGGGTAACTCTCGATGATCGGCCATGTAAGAAATCAATGCAGATAATTCTGATTCTGTAGGATAACGACCTACAAGGAGTAAAAAGCAGGTTTTCTCAAAATTATTTGTAGTTGCTTCTGTGCATGATTCAGCAATGTCTAAAAGAGAAATGTTTCGATAAGTTAAAATGCCATCAACAGCAACCATTTCATGACTGCTTTTTTTTGAGCCAACAACAGAAGAAATATGAGTAAGGCCTGCCAAAACACCAGAGCCATCTAGGTTTCTAAGTCCACGTTTTACATCATATTCTTGGTAGTAATCTGGTGAAATAGTGTTGTTTGAAATAATTTCATTAGCTAGTTGTTTTAGTGTAGCTTCGGACATTGAAAACCCCTTGATAGTTTGAATTTTTATTATTATAAACTTTTAAAGATTAAAAGGTAAGAATTAACATAATCTTACTAAAAATTTACAAACCGCATCTAGTAGCATTGATGCTTTTTTAGTAAACTCTTAGTCCTATGGATGTCTCCAAAACAGAACACGATGTAACTACCCATGAATGGTTAAGTCTCTTAAATCAGTGTGCGGATGAAGCTGATGGCATAGCTAAGCATTTTTATGACTCTAATTCATTTAATATTTCTCAAAAAAGCGATAACAGCCCCGTAACAGAAGCAGATCAAAAAATCGAAGAAGTAATTAGGCAATCACTTTGTGATCAGTTTCCAATGTTAGGTGTGATTGGAGAAGAATTTCCTGATAAAAACAATGACTCATCGATTAAATTAATTGTAGATCCGATTGATGGAACAAGTAATTTTATCCGTGGAATACCTATTTTTGGAACGTTATTAGCCATAGAGAAAAATAAATCAATTGTGGCTGGTGTTATATCCAATGGCATTCGTAATGAACGGTGGTCTGCTGGAAAAAATTTAGGAGCAACGTACAATACCAATCCAATTAAGATTTCTGATATTAATTCAATTGAGGAATCTCAAGCATTTTATGGAAGTTTATTTGGACGAGAAGCTCGCGGAGATTTTGAAAGATTAACACGCTTGTTAAGTAAAACAAAAAGACAGCGAGGTATTGGTGATTTTATGACCCATATGTGGGTGGCTATGGGCTATGGTGAATTTGGTATCGATTTTGGCTTACAACCTTGGGATATTGCCCCAATTGGTTTGATAGTAGAAGAAGCAGGAGGAAAAATAACAGCAGTTGATGGATCTCCATTTAACATTTATGAAGGAACGATACTATCAAGTAATGGTAGGTTTCATGATGAACTGGTATCACTTTATAATAATTAAGTTATGATGATAAGCCCAACAATGCCATCATTCAAAGATTCTACAATCGTTATGATGGTGCTTTATCGAATGCCTGACATTGTTAGATATTGTGTCGATCATGTGTTATCTGTAATTAATGATCGTCCAAATACATGGCTAGTTCTTATCAATAACCATGCGGAACTGGGGGTAGAGGATTATTTTCGATCAATAAATCATAAACAGTGCATAAAAATTGATCTTCCTTTTAATATTGGCCGAGCATTAGCATGTAATTTCTTTCTAAAAGATTATATTTCAACTGAAAATCTTCCAAAGACTGTGGTTGCTTTAGATCCGGATATTTATTTTACTAAAGAAAGTTTTGAAGCTTTAGTTGAGGCATCTGAGCAACTGCCTCAGTGTGGGATGATTGGTATGCGTTATAAAAATAACGAATGTAACCCTGAAAGAAATTTGTTTTTTAAACCTAAAAAAGTTTTAGGGCGTAATAAAAAAGATTACTTTATATCTTGCCCATTTATGTGTACGGTTGCAGGGGGCGTATTTGCTATTCAGGCAAAAAAAATTGTGGAACAGTGTGATTTTAACTTGTTTCCTAAAGAGGTTATAAAGGTTTACGGGGGTGATGATTCAGCATTGTATAGTAGGCTTCGCTGGAAATTTATCAATGGCTATTTGGAAGGAACAGAAGCGATTCACTTTACATCTGCTGGTATTATTTCAGAGGATTTTTTAACGTATCAAAATCGATAAGGGTTTTTGATCAAAGTAGAATTATAAAGTACAATAAAACACAAATGAATAATCAGACTACAATAGAACATGTATTTATTACTGGAGCTACAGGGTGTGTAGGTCATTATTTAATAAAAGAATGCTTAAAAAATCCTCAGTTACATGTACATGTGCTTGTACGAAAACCTGAAAAATTAAAATTTTCTGAAGAAGATAAAAAGCGAATTTCTGCACATTTAGGTGACTTTAAGCAAATAGAAAACCATAGCGATGTGATTTCAAAAATGGATTATATTATCCATTCCGTAACTGAGTGGTGGGGCGAAGAACAGACGATGCAAGTAAATGTTGATAAAACCAAAGAATTTTTTATGATGGCAGATCAAAAGCGTTTAAAGCAAATTATTTATTTTTCAACAGCGTCGATTTTAGGTAAAGGCAATAGGGTTGTTGAAGAAGCAAAACAGTTTGGATCTGATTATATAAAATCAAAATATCATGCGTATCACATGATTAAAACATTGCCATTTAAAGATAAAGTTTCAATTGTGTTTCCAACAATGGTTTTTGGTGGCGACAAAGTTTACCCACAATCTCACATTACGAAGGGTGTTTACAGCTCGTTACATTATTTAAACTATATTCGCTATATTTATGTGGATGGAGCATTTCATTTTATTCATGCGGCAGATATTGCAAAGATAGCTGTGCATTTAATGCAACAGCCTACGCAAGAAAAGGAATATGTTTTAGGAAATAAAGAAGTGAAAATTAAAGATGCAATTAAAATATTGTATACGTTATTTAAGAAAAAACCATTATTTCGTGTTTATATTTCTGTAAGAGGGGTGTTGGTGTTAGCCAAATTTTTAAGAATTAAAATTGGTAAATGGGAAGAATATTGCATGAATAATCCTTATATGACATTTAAAACAGTAGCGCCCAG
>Ga0255759_10005729_pt1 | contig 10589 bp, 12 predicted proteins | sample 101ome_20_FD_179959 | JGI IMG/M metagenome (GOLD analysis project Ga0255759, IMG submission 179959) | Coastal salt marsh microbial communities from the Groves Creek Marsh, Skidaway Island, Georgia - 101404AT metaG (version 2) | ecosystem: Environmental > Aquatic > Marine > Intertidal zone >...
GGAGTTTCAAGTATTGATTTTCCAGCATATTTAAAAGAAGAAGCACCTGAAGTTATCACCACCGAGAGTCAATACTTTATTAGTAGAACCAATCAATATAATTTTGAATTAAGTACCCTAAATTCACAAATCAAACAAAAGCTCTCCGAAGTTGATTCAGCTGAATATGAATACTATTTGGCATTGGGTAAAATTTCTCGTTTAAAAGCAGAAATTGATAGTGAACAAACCGTTGTTTTTCCTGAAATTCTGTATAAGGAAGCAAAGGATATTATTTTTTCTCAGAAACGACAATTTGAATCAAGGATTAGAGAATTTGAAGCAGAACTATCATCTATTAACTCCAAAATTTTGCAAAAAAAATCTTCTCTAAAAGGTCTTGAGGATGAATATAAAAGAAATATTACAATGCTTGAGATTGCAAAAGAAGAATACAAGCTTATTTCTAACTTGGTAAAAAAAGGTTTGGAGTCAAAACTTGAGGGTATAAGAAGTTTAAAAGAATTAAATCAAACTACCGGTAAAGTTGAGAGTTTAAAAACTCAGATTGAACAGATAAAAGAAGAAATCAGGGAACTTGAATATAAAAAATCTGCAATTAAAGAAGAAAAAGTGGCAGTTAACTTAGAGGAGTTGTCTGTAGAAGAATCCTCTTTGTTACTTTTAAAAGAAAAAATTCTGCAACTTAATCAAGAAGTGCAAGAGTTAACTTTTCAAAAAGACTCTTTTGTTGAGGAGAGAAAGTCCTCTGTATTAAATGATATTAAAGAGACAAGATCAAAAACACAAACATTAAAAGAAAGTTTAAAGGGTAGAGCTGATATTTTGGATAGAACGATTATCAGGAGTCCAATTGTTGGAACTGTCAATCAAATTCATACAAGTACTGTTGGTGGTGTAATTAAACCAGGTGAAGTGATTGTGGAAATTGTTCCAATTGGTTCAGAATTGGTGGTTGAGGCAAAAATTCTACCTTCTGATATTGGCTTTATTGCCAGCGGCATGAGGAGCCGCATTAAATTATCCTCTTATGATTTTTCAATATTCGGAGACTTAGAAGGTTCAGTAAAACTAGTTTCTGCTGATTCCATTCAAGATGAACAAGGAAATATATTTTACAAAGTAAAAGTTAAGCCAGACACTAGTTTTATTGAATGGAAAGATGAAAAACTACCTCTTTTAATTGGAATGACTGGAAGTGTAGATATTATTACTTCTAAAAGAACAATCCTCTCATACATTAGTTCCCCAGTTACTAGAACCTTTATGTCAGCATTTAGAGAAAAATAAATTATTTAATTTTTCTTTTTATCCTTTGGAACAATGATTCCTTTATCGGCCATTTCATCTACAACTTTTTTTAGTGCATTTTGAAGTCTAAGCATTGTATCCACTGACATAATCATCCTGCCATCTTTTTCAAACTTAGCCTTTTCACCAGTTTTTGGAAGGTCCTTTAAGCTTAGAGTTTCAATGTAAGCAATACCATTGACAATACCGATACCGCCAAATTGATCATAAAATTTGTCCACTATATTCTCCTTAAGTACAAATATTAATAAGATATACTATCATTAATAAAAAATTTCTAAGGATAAATATTGAAACTCTTAGCTTTTTCAGCTTCATTAAGAAGAGATTCCCTAAATTATAAACTTGTGCGGAAAATTGCAGAATCTATTGAAAATAAAGGTGATCACACTGTTATGGTGGTTAATTTAAAAGATTTTGAATTACCATTTTACGATGGTGATATTGAAATGGAGATCGGCTTACCTGAAAATGCAAAAAAGTTTAAAGAAATCCTCAATCATATGGATGGTTTAGTTATTTCCTGTCCCGAATATAATGGAGGCATTTCTGCAGTCATGAAAAACTTTGTTGACTGGGTTTCTAGAAAAGGGGAAGACGCCGAAGCTAAACTTGCCTTTAAAGATAAAGTTGCTTTTATCGCTTGTGCCACGACAAGCCAGGGTGGTGGAAAAAGAGGGTTAAATGTTCTAAGGATGATTTTGGGTAATGTTGGAGTTAAAGTTGCCAATTCACAGTTTGGATTAGCTACAGCGGATCAGTTCTTCGATGATGAGGGCCAGTTTACCGATAAAAGTGTTGAAACAAATTTGGATAATGCTGTAGGAGAATTTTTAGATGAATTTAAATAAACTTTTTTTACTCATTCTCTTGAGTTTTAACACTCAAATTGCATTTTCAGAGCAATGGGTTGAGATTGGTGCAGATGCTGAAGCAATTTATTTTGTTGATTTAAATTCAATTCATGAAGCAGAAGACTCTCACACAATTATTAAAAGGGCTATATATAATCAATATCGCACAGAGTATCTTGGTTCATCAAAAGTCACTTTTATTTCCACAATTGGTGTTGTGGAACTTGATTGTAATTTAAACATTAATAGGGTTATTCAGATAGATATGCTTGATGGTGATGAAAATGTTGTTTGGAGCTCTGGCTATATGGAAAAAAGAATCTGGCAGGATGTAAGAGAGAACACCCATGCCAAAAAAACCTATGATTTAGTTTGTAAAAATTACAAACAATGAACCATCATAAGGTAATAAAATACCTTTCTTTTTTTATTTTTATTAACTCATTTTTCTTTGTTATTGGCTCGTATTTAGCAAAAGTATTCATTGAGAAAAGTGCGCTTAATTTACCGCCTACAGAGGTCAGTGCGGCTATAGAAAATAGTTATAAAGTCGAAGAGTTGAGAGAAATCTCTTCAATTCTATTTTCTCATATTACCGATTCAATTAATTACTACTCTGAGCTGACAAATAAGATATCAAATTATGTGTTAATTTTTTCCGTAATTAATTTATTATCAATTGCTGTAGTTATTTATTTTTTAATAAAAGCAAAAAAAACTATTTAACAATTTTATTTTGCAAAAACATACCAATCAATAATGCAATAAAAAAGATAACACCTTTAATATTTGCAGAACCCAGAACAACTATTGCAGGACCAGGGCATATCCCAACTAAACCCCAACCGATTCCAAAAATTGAACTGCCAACAATAAGCTTTTTATCAATACTTAGTTTTGTTGATTTATTTTTTATAATCATAAAGTAAATAGCAGTGATGGAAATTGCACCAATCATAACAAACATTAGTGATGGATCCCAATTTCCGAAAATATCCAGAAAACTAAGAACCTTTTGGGGATTAGACATCCCACTAATAATTAAACCAACACCAAAAATACTGCCACTTATAAAATATAGAATTTTTTTCATAGTAAATGATTAAAAATAAATACTGTTACAATCCCACTGAACATAAAACACAATGTTGCAATTATGGACCTAATTGAAAATCTTGAGACACCACAAACACCATGACCACTTGTGCAGCCGGAAGCTAAGGTGGTTCCAAATCCAACAAGCAGACCACCAAGTACAACAAAGAGAAAATTTTTTTCAATACTTACATTAATAGGTGTAGCAAATAAACTATAAATTAAAGGACTTAATACAAGTCCTAATATGAATAAAATCGAATTAAATTTATAATCATTTGTCTCAGTTTTAGTTAGTAAAGAATTAATAATTCCACTTATGCCAGCAATTCTTTTAAAAAAGAAATGAAGAGTAATAATAGAAATTCCAAGTAATAATCCACCGAAAAGGGATGCTAATGGGGTAAAATTTGCAAAATCAATGTTCATTTACTTATATTTCTTGAATGTAAGTCAAACTTATTGTACCCTAGATAGAATGAAAAATATTTTATTTGCGATTACTTTTCTTTTCTCATGTCACCTCTCTGCAGCGAAGCCAGACATTCACTGCCTTTTAAAATCTAAACAAAAAGTTCCGGTTGCAGACGGGTATGAAGTAAGTTGTAATTATAAGTGTGCAAATGGTGGAAAAAAACAAATTGTTAATCCAATCTCTTATGGATGCCCCACTCGTATACAAGAGAAAAATAAAGGATAAAATCCTCAAATCATAAAGCATGCTGAGTTTTAATAGCGATTCTTTGTTGAAAATTGCCCTTACGAGCGGAATCATTTTTTGGTGTTATAAAATCTTTGCACCTTTCATCACACTAATTAGTTGGTCCATTATCTTTGCTGTTACTGTATATCCTGTTTTTAAGTTTTTTGAAGTAAAAACTGAGAAACCAAAATCATCAGCAATTTTAGTTGTTATTTTATTGCTGTTATCTTTTTTAACACCTTTATATTTTATTAGCGGTGAACTTGTTCAAAATATAACTCTTTTAATTAAAAGTTTAAAAGTAGAAAATATAAATTTACCTGATTTGCCAGATTTTATTCCTAGTCTGCCTCTTGTTGGTGAATCTATTGCCTCCTATTGGATTACATTACAAGATAATTTTTTTGATGTTATAAAAAACTTTAAAACGGAAATACGAACAATCTCTACAACACTTTTAAAAACCTTTACCAATATTGGATTAAATCTTCTTGAAATTACCATAGCCGCAATTCTGTCTAGCTTTATTCTTGTGTACTCGAATTCATTAGTTACATTATTTAAAAAAACTTTCATCAAAGTAAACAACGAAAAAGGTGCTGAAATTTTTAATTTAGTTGGTATGACAATTCAAAACATTGCTATTGGTGTAATTGGTGTTGCTAGTGTTCAAGCTATCATTGCTGCAATTGGTTTTATAATTATTGGAATTCCTGCGCCTGGTATTTTGGCTTTACTTGTTTTGTTTTTTTCATCAATTCAAATTGGTCCTGGGGTTGTTATTATTCCAACAATTATTTATGCTTGGTTTACTTTTGATTTTACCCCCAGCTTGATTTATACCATTTGGTCTATTCCTGTAATGCTTTTTGACAACATACTAAAACCTATTGTTATGTCACGTGGCTTATCAACTCCAATGATTTTAATTATTATTGGACTTATTGGAGGTACGTTACTGCATGGTTTAATCGGGCTATTTATTGGACCTATTATACTAGGCGTTGCTTATCAGCTGTACAAGGTTTGGATCAATGAATCTTAAACAAACTCTTTTTCTTTTGTTTTTATGATTTCAGTTAGTGTTTCATTGTAAGGCGCTGATAAACCCTTTTTTTTTGATAGAGTTACAACTGCACCATTAATATAATCAATTTCAGATTTTTTTCTATTTAAAAAATCTAAAAACATAGATGGTTTTGCTTTTGGCATCAGTTTTGCAAAATTTAAACCATAGGAAATAGGGTTTTTAAATGAGAAATTAATATTATATTTAAGGCCTAATGTGTAGGCTTCCATGATGCACCCTTTAGCAATAGCAAGTTTATGCTTTGACTTAAGTATATCGCCAATAGTACATTCAAATGCAGTACAAGGTGCACTTAGAAAAACATTACATAAAAACTTTTCCCATATCAGTTGGTTTATATCCTCGTATTTATTTGCATTAAATCCTGCTTTTTTCCATAATTGGACTATTGAATTTATTTCTTTAGTTTTATTTTTTTTTAGGTGCCCAATTCTTATTTGTCGCATTGAATTGTGATGAACATGTCCTGGCTTAATTATTGAAGCACCAAAACCTTCAGCAATACCTATAAAAAAATTAGAGAGATATTTTTTTATGATTGGAATTGAACCAATTCCATTTTGAATAAAAAGAAACTGAGTTTTTGAGTTACGTATTTGTTTTAATTGCGAACAAACATTATTTAAAGATTCAATTTTTGTTGCAATTATTATTAAATCAATGTTTTTAAGTGATTTAATATTTTGTGCAACTCGTATTGTTTTTAATTTTTTATTTAATTTAGGACCAGTTATTTTTAAACCAGTTGAAGTAATTCTGTTCGTATGCTCTTTCCATTTGTCATAAACTGAAACTTCAAAGTCATAATTAGAAAAAAAAGATGCATATACTGAACCCATCGCACCACAGCCAATAATTCCAATTTTCATACTTTTACCTATCAAAAATTATTGAGTATAGGTTATCATTAAAAAAAATTTAATTATATCCGTATGAAACATAATTTTAGAATCATACCCTGGTGGGTTGATAGTGCGATTGTTTTTTTAAATAATATTTTTAAGTGGTATCCCAATTTATTGAGGAGACAATGTTCAGTTCTTGAAACTGGTGGAGGAAATTCTTCATTATATCTTTTAAATAAAAGATGTAGGGTTACAACAATTGAAGGGGATGAGAGATATATAAATTATATGGCAAATGTTGCAACTAATGCAGGCTTCAAAGTTAATGTATGCGATAAATTTAACGTAAATAAAGATTATGATCTTAATATAATTCAAGTAGATAAGTATGAGAGAAAAAAATTTGATGATGGTCATTGGTACTCATCGCTTAAAATAGATAATGTCAAATTAGAATTTGATATTTTAATTAATGATGGTATTGATAGATTATTTTTTCTTAAAAAATTTATAAAATCATATAACTCAATCCTTATTTTAGATAATGTTGAATGTGCTGCAAATTGGGGACGTTTAACAAAATTATCAGCAGATACAAATAGATCATTGGAATATAGAAAATTTCTTAGAAATACTTCATGGAATAAAATTTCTTTTGAACAAGCTGAGGGAAGAAATGGAAGGACGGTTGCTGATTTTATTGGTGTAGAATCTGAACACCGTAAAATCACTACTGTTGCTTGGAATAAAAATCACCTATTTAACAAAATGATGATTACAGATAGAGGTTTTCCTATTGTTAATGATGAAGCAATAGATGATTATGATCTGAAAACACTAAAAGAAAAATTTCCTTATGACAAAGAAAAAAAACAGTGGGTAAAAAAAGAAAAATTTCCAAAAATTTTGAATAAAGATTTAAAGAGAAATTATGATTAATAAAAGTTATTTAATCTTATATTTTTTTCAAAATCCATTAAAAAACCGTTTAATTTTTAAGGATCTATGTTAATAATACATCCATATGCCAATTCTTTTCAATCTTTATAGTTTTCCACTGAGGCAATATTGCCATTTTTAAGACAAATTCCTAAAAATATTTTCTTTTTTCTTACTACCACTGGAAATATTTAAATTAGGATTATAAAAAATGGAATGGATTTCAGAAACAAAAGAATGAGTAATAAAAAAAAATAACGCTGTAAAACTGACACTTATTAAAGATTAAAAGCATAAGTCTTTTTTGGAGGATTCATATATTATATACACTATGAGTAACTTAAAAATACAAGAAAATTGGGTAGATTCATTTATATCTACATTTTTGCTAAACGGTGTAAAAAAAGAAAGCAAAATTGCGATTTTATGTGAGTCTCAAAGTCAGCAGACCTTGGTTGAGCTTTCAAAAATAGCTTTGAATAATTTAAAGGCAAAATATTTTTCACTTGAACTTCCCTCTGCGCCATCGGCTCATATTCATCCAATTAGATCTAATGGATCAACCGAGAGTGTTAAAAATTGCGACTTTTTAATTGAACCACTTGCAGATTGTGATTTAGTGATTGATTGTACTGTTGAAGGCCTCCTACATACAAAGTTCATGAAGAAACTGATTCAATCAGGAGGAAAAGTTTTTATGATTTCTAATGAGCATCCTGAGATCTTGACTAGACTTGTTCCGGATCAGTCCTTATCTAAAATTGTTGATAAAAGTCTAGAATTAATATCAAAATCAAAGAGAATGATTGTTAAATCTTCAATTGGTACTAACCTAGATATTGAAATTAAACATGCTCCATCCAGGTCTGGATGCGGGTTTTTAAGAAATGATGATAAGGTGGCATATTGGCCTAGTGGTTTAGCTTTATTTTTCCCTTTACCAAACACTGTGAATGGATCAGTGATTTTTAATATTGGTGATGCAAATCTTACTATGAAAAAATATTTTGAGAGTCAGGTAACTTTTTCAATCGAAAACGATAAGGTCATTGAAATTCACGGAGATGGTTTAGATGCAGAATTATTAAGATCTTATTATCAATCCTGGAATGATTCAAATGCGTATACCGTTTCACACGTTGGTTGGGGATTTAACCCAAAAGCAAGGTGGGAAGCACTAAATTTTTATGATAAAGCTGATATCAATGGTACTGAATTAAGAGTATTTGAAGGTAATTTTTTGTTTTCTACAGGAGCTAACGAGTTTGCTGATAGATTTACAAATTGTCATTTTGATTTTCCTATGAGAAATTGTAATATTTTTTTAGATAACATCCAAATTCTAGAAGAGGGTAAATTTACAAAATCGTTTTATGATTAAGGATGAAGTCTTTAATAAATACTTTACTGATATTTCACCTAAAATTTGTTTCAACAAAATTGGTGTTGGTGAAACTGTAATTTTTTTACATGGAATTGGGGGGAATAAAAGTAATTGGCACAGGCAAATGCTTCATTTATCAAACATTTGCTCGACAATTTCTTGGGATGCAAGAGGTTACGGCGATTCTGAAGATTACACTTCCGATTTGACCTTAGATGATTTTTCAACAGATTTAAATCATTTATTAAAATTTTGTGAAATTGAAAAGGCTCATTTTGTTGGTTTATCTATGGGCGCCAGGATTGCAATGACTTATTATTTAAATAATCCATCAAAAGTTTTATCTTTAACCTTATGTAATTGTTTTTATAGTTTTGGAAAATCGATGTCAAAGCAAAAACAAGATGAATATATCAATCTAAGAGAAAAACCTCTCAAGGAAGGTAAAACATTTTCTGATATTGCTCCTGCAATAATTCGTTCCTTAGTTAAACCAGATTGCAAGCAAAGTGTCATTGACGAATTAACTAAAAGCATTTCGATGCTTAGAAAAACCCCCTATTTAAAATGTATAAAAACAGCTTTTAATTTTGATTTAAGTGAATATTTAGTTGATTTTAATGTTCCTACTCAATTAATATTTAGTACGCATGATAAATTAACACCATTAAATATCGGTGAGACTATGCACAAAAAAATACCAAATTCAAAATTAAATATTATTCAAGATGCTGGTCATTTATCTAATTTAGAGCAGCCAGATCAATTTAACAAAATTCTTTTTGAATTTATTAATGCAAACCTAAAAAATTAATTTATATGCAACATACTTATAAACATTATCCAATTATAATTTGTGGTGCAGGTACGGTAGGTCTTATGCTTGCAGCTGAGCTTGCATTCAGAAATCAAAAGGTATTATTAATCGAAAAATCACCTCACTTAAATGATCATCCTCGAGCTAATGCTGTTGCTAATAGGTCGATGGAATACTTTAGAAGATTAGGTATTGCAAAATCAATTCAAGATGCTGGAATTCCACCTGATAGTCCTGCTGATTATTATTGGATAAGTCATTTTAAAGGAAACTTAATTCATAAATTATCATTACCAGCCTCAAAAAAAATGGCAAATGACAAAACAGATATTGAAAATTTTCCAGAAGAATTTACCTGGTCCCCTTATTTAAAAACTATTACAGGGCAAAATGAATTAGAAAAGATAATGTTAAATCATTTAAATGAAAACAATAATGTTGAAATTAAGTTTGATCACGAACTAATTAATTTTCACGAAGATAACAATAAAATTAATCTTGAAATTCGTAACGAAAATGAAATTTTACACTACAGCACTAATTATTTAATGGCTTGTGATGGTGGTAAGTCTTTAATTAGAGAAAAGCTAAGTATTCCATTAAAAGGTAGAGCGAATATTTCTAATTTTATTTCTATCTATTTCCGTTCAGAAAAATTTATGGAGTTACATGATTTTGGTCCAGCTAATATCTATTTTCCATTAAAAAATGATATGGCTGGTTTTATTTTAAATTGGGATACTGGTACGACTTTTACTTATCACTTAATGATTGATAAAGATATTGATCCCAGTGCTGTAAATGTTAAAGAAGCATTAACCAAAGTTGTCGGCTCCAAAATTGATGATTTAGAAATTATTTCTGTTCAACCATGGAATGCACATGCTCTTGTTGCTGACAAATATCAGAATAATAATATCTTTTTATTAGGCGATGCGGCTCATTTATTTACTCCAACTGGAGGATTTGGCATGAATACAGGAATTTCTGATGCAGTTGATTTAGCGTGGAAAATTGAAGCTGTTACTTCAGGCTGGGCAAGTCGTGATTTATTAAAAACGTATGAGGAAGAAAGAAGGCCAATTGGGTTAAGAAATACAAATGAAGCTGCTAATTGTTTTGATGAACTTAAAAAAGTTATGATTTATGGTGATGAGATTGATGGAGTATCCAAGGATTCAATTCAACTTAGATCTGATTTAAAAAAAGAACTAATAAATCAAAATAAAATTATCTCCTCATCTGGCACATTGTTAGGTTATAGGTATAATTCATCTGCAATTTTGTCTGATGGAAGTGTTGAGCCAAAAGATGATCCGAGATTTTATATACCCTCTGCAAGACCTGGGCATAGAGCACCACATTACTGGATTAAAAAAAATGAAACTATATATGATCTTTTTGGACCGCATTTTACTTTTATTGGATTTAAGGAGTTTTTAGAAAATCAAGTTAAAACCTTTTTTCAACAAATGAACATTCCATGTAAGATTGTGAAAATTAATGATCTAAATTGTAAAACTTTATATGAAAAAAATTTTGTGCTGGTTA